>ODAI013410825.1_pt1 | contig 26955 bp, 25 predicted proteins | sample 1539321 | NCBI WGS metagenome assembly ODAI01 (sample SAMN02144231, study PRJEB22623) | gut metagenome | biome: sheep rumen | host: Ovis aries | place: New Zealand
CGCAAAGCTCTATCCGGCTCTGAGAGCTGCATCTCCCCTGAAGGACGAGATAGTGGGTAAGGGCTTCGACATCATGATAGTCCGTGAGCTTACAGGCGGCATTTACTTCGGAGACCGTGGATACCGTAACGGAAAATACGGACAGGAGGCCTATGATACCGAGGCCTACAGCGTAACTGAGATAGAGCGGATAGGCCGTGTGGCCTTCGGGACCGCCATGAAGCGCAGCAAGCGTGTCTGCAGTATCGACAAGGCCAATGTCCTTGAATCCTCAAGGCTCTGGAGAAAGACGATGCACCGCCTTGCAGAGGAGTATCCGGAGGTGGAATACAGCGATATGTTCGTGGACAATGCCGCCATGCAGCTTGTCCGTGACCCTAAGCAGTTCGACGTTATAGTCACATCCAATATGTTCGGAGACATACTCTCCGATGAGGCCTCACAGATAACCGGCTCCATAGGAATGCTTGCTTCCGCTTCGCTGGGAGAAACATCAAGGGGTATGTATGAGCCTATACACGGCTCTGCACCGGATATTGCCGGCCAGAACAAGGCTAATCCCATAGCAACTATACTCTCGGGAGCTATGATGCTCCGCTATTCCTTCGGACTTTCAGCTGAGGCCGATGCTATAGAAAATGCTGTTGACAAGGTGCTTGACGCAGGTCACCGCACCGCCGACCTTATGGGCAGCTCAGAGGGAACTCCCCTGACCTGTACCGAAATGACAGAAAAGATAATCGAGGTGCTTTGACAGATGAATCCCAAAATACAGGCTCTCTGCCGCAAGCGTGACCTTCTGGTGATATTCAGAGGCCTCGCTCAGCACGAGTGTTTCCGCAGACTTATGGTGCTTCTCGGCTCAGACAGTGAGGACCAGCCAAACTTCATGGCTGACTACTCAGATTTCGTAAGTGAGCTCTACAGCAGCGGCACTGCTGATATTGCAGAATACCTGCTGAAGATCACTCTTGAGGACGAGAATATCTATGTGACTGATTCTGCAAAGGGAAAAACTCCGCCTGTCCCTGTACAGGAGTGCCTGATGCATGAGCTGAAATTCATACAGGAGCTCTCTGAGCTGACTCCGGAGGATTTCACTGACGATATGGAGTATGATAACTATATCCCCCGCTGGGAGAATACTCCGGTGGATATAATCGGCAGCTATATGGAAAGAGTACAGCTCATAGGCAAATTCGGTTATGGAAAATTTGCAAGGCATAAAATGTTCAGCGTCAGGGACGGGGATATAGTCCCGGTAAAATTCCCTGACCCGCAGAAGCTTTCTGAGCTTTACAGATATGAGAGGGAGCGCAGGGCTGTTGTGGACAACACCCTTGCTCTTCTGAACGGAAAACCTGCTCAGAACGTACTTCTCTACGGCGACGCAGGTACAGGAAAATCCTCAACAGTAAAGGCAATTGTCAACGAATATGCTGACCGTGGGCTGAGACTTATCGAAATGACAAAAGAACAGCTCCGGGATATTCCTGAGATAATAGCCCAGATCTGTGAGGATCCGCTGAAATTCATCATCTTCATAGATGATCTCTCATTCACCTCCGGAGAGGACTGCTTCGGTGCACTTAAAGCCATGCTGGAGGGATCTGTTTCGGCAAGAGCCAAAAACACGGTAATATATGCCACAAGCAACCGCCGACATCTTGTCCGTGAATCCTTCTCGGACCGTGAGGGAGACGATATCCACCGGAACGATACCATGCAGGAGACTCTTTCACTTTCAGCCCGTTTCGGACTAAGAGTGAATTTCAGCCGCCCGGATAAAAAAAGCTATACTGCCATTGCCGCAGAGCTTGCCAGAAACAGCGGCATAGACCTTCCGGAAGAGGAGCTTGCTCTCAGGGCAGAGCAGTTTGCTATCTCCTCAGGTAACGGCCGCTCACCAAGAACTGCAAAACAATTCGTACATCAGCTTCTCAGCGAGATGTAAGCTGCTTAAATATTTCTTAATGATATTTATGCTATTGTTTATTCAGTCAGTACCGGAGACCTGTTCTCACGGGATGACTTAAAAAATCATATATATTGGAGGATAACCATGAAAAAATTATTAGCCGCATTATGCGCACTCACACTCACCGCTTCTCTTGCTGCCTGTGGGGATAAGGACAGCAGCTCTGAAAAGAAGAACAGCAAAAGCAGCTCTGCTTCATCAGAAAAAGAGTCCGGCAGCGACATCAGCACCGATGACGAAAGAAACAGCGACATCAGTGCGGAGGATGAGGCAAAGGCCTTTGAACAGATCGCGGGTACATACTATGTGAGCGGATACAGTAAAAGCGGAAAAGTTCCGGAAAAATTCGATGATATGTATGCTTATGAGGATATTGTCAACGAGGAAGGTGTTACTATATCCAAAGACGGAATACTCCGTATCGAGGGAGAAGAATATCAGCTCTTAGCCCAGAAGTTTGATGATGACAAAATGCTCTTCAGTATCGAAGGCTGCGGATTCTCTCTTCCTGAGTATGAAAAGAACAACAGCTCCGCATTGAAGAATTACGACGGCTACGCTGTACTGGAGTACTCTACACAGCCTGTAATGGTAAACGGTGAAGAAGCTGACAGCTATGCGACCATGGATCTCAGATACAGCCTTAAAGGCGAGGTCTCTACTTCCGTATCCATATCACTCGGCACCACCGAACAGAAAAAGAACTATAAAGACCCGCTGACAGATGAACAGAAAACAGAAGCACTCAGAAAGATAGCCGGCAAATATAAGTTCAGCTACGGTCAGCAGAACAGCTTCGATCACACTATCGAAAGATACGAGGATCCTTCCAGTGATGAAGTTAAAAAGATATTTGAGGACGATCCTGTTACGATCTCCGAGGACGGTGTCCTCCACTTTGACGGCAGGGACTATCAGCTTGAGGTGCAGGAATTCGGTCCCGGCAGCTTTGACAGTGACGAAGGTGTATTCAGCGTTGAGGGCTGCGGATTCTCACTTAAAAAATACAAACAGGGTATCGGTCTTGACGTATCCTCTGAGGAATACTCCGGTGCCGCTCTTGTAACGTACAGCGTATCATCATGGACTATCAACGGAGAAACGACAGAAACAAGCTCAATAACAGTTTATGTTACTGATGACACATCAGAATCAGCTCATGTATCGTTTAATTTCGACCGTGAAGACTAATTAAAAGGAGGTATCTTCAATGATAAAGATACATACAGAAAAAGCTCCCGCAGCAGTGGGACCATATTCACAGGCAGTAGTTTCAAACGGAATGGTATATACAAGCGGACAGATAGCCATTGACCCCCTTACAAATTCCGTAAGGGCTGAGACTATCGAGGAACAGACAGAACAGGTCATGAAGAATCTTGGCCAGGTCCTTCTTACAGCAGGCTCATCATTTGAAAAAGCTGTCAAGACGACCTGTTTTCTCGCTGATATGAATGACTTTGCAAAGTTCAATGAAGTTTATGCGAAATACTTTACAAATCTTCCGGCAAGAAGCTGTGTCGCTGTAAAGACACTTCCAAAAAATGTATTGGTGGAAGTTGAAGTTATCGCAGAAAGCAGTCTGTAAACAGGAGGTTAATCATGAACGTACATGAATTACAGGAGGCAGTCCTCAAGCTCAAAAAAGAGACTGATACCGCTATCCTTGCCCACAGCTATCAGGCAAGGGAGATAGTGGAGATAGCCGACTTTACCGGCGACAGCTACAAGCTCAGTGTTGACGCAACTAAAACAGACGCAAAGAATATCCTCTTCTGCGGAGTACACTTCATGGCAGAGACAGCTAAAATGCTGTCTCCCCAGAAAAGAGTGTTCCTGGCCAACAAGGAGGCAGGCTGTCCCATGGCAGAGCAGATGGACAAGGAAATGATATCTGCACTCCGTGAAGCCGAGCCTGACAGAACAGTTGTGGCCTATATCAATACCACTGCTTCACTTAAGACCGTATGTGATGTCTGTGTTACTTCTTCAAGCGCATTGAAGATAGTCAGAGCTCTTGATGCTGAAAAGATACTCTTCATACCTGACTGCAATCTCGGAGACTATGTAAAGAAGAACTGTCCCGAAAAGGATATAAAGCTCCTTCAGGGCGGATGTCCTACCCATGCAAGGGTAACTGTCGCTGAGGTAATGAAGGCAAAGGAAGAACATCCCGATGCACTTTTCCTGGTGCATCCTGAATGTCAGCCCAAGGTAACAGCTCTTGCAGACTATGTGGGCTCTACCTCCGGAATAATGGACTACGCAAGAAAATCCGGCGAAAAGGAGTTCATTATCGGTACTGAGACTTCTATCGCAGAGCACCTTCAGTACGAATGTCCGGAAAAGAGATTCTATCCCGTAACCAAGGATATCATGTGTCATAACATGAAGATAACCACCCTCCCCGATGTATACCGTTCACTTCTCGGCATAGCCGGAAAAAACGGCGAGGCCTTTGAGATACTCATGGATGACGAGCTTATCGCTCAGGCAAGAAAATGCATCGACGAAATGATAAGGCTCGGCGGCTGACATGACAGAGATCGTATCAAAACTTCATCAGACCGGAGACCTTTCTGACGAGGAGCTGAAACTCCTCATTGAAACAGATGATAAAGCTGCCGCTGAACTGCTGAAAAAATATGCGGACGAAACAAGAAGAAAATTCTATGGAGACAAGGTATTTCTGCGAGGACTTATCGAAATATCATCCTATTGCAGGAACGACTGTCTGTACTGCGGCATCAGACGCAGCAACAGGGACGCTGACCGCTACCGACTGAGCCGTGAGGATATCCTCGCCTGCTGTGAAAACGGCTATGAGCTGGGCTTCCGTACCTTTGTAATGCAGGGCGGAGAGGATATGTATTTCTCAGACGAGGTCATAGTGCCGCTCATTGCCGAGATAAGGGAGAAATATCCCGACTGTGCCATAACCCTTTCTCTGGGAGAACGCTCCTATGAGAGCTACAAGCGCATGAAGGAGGCCGGTGCTGACCGCTACCTCCTCAGACACGAGGCTGCCTCAGAGGAGCTCTATAAGAAGCTTCATCCCTCTGAAATGAGCCTCCGCAACCGAAAAGAATGTCTTTTTGCGCTCCGTGAACTGGGTTATCAGGTAGGTGCAGGCTTCATGGTGGGAGCTCCCTTTCAGACCACTGATGATATAATAGCAGACCTGCGCTTCCTTCAGGAGCTCCGTCCCCAGATGATAGGCATCGGCCCCTTCGTCCCACACCACAGCACTCCCTTTGCTGATGAAAAAAGAGGCACTCTTGAACTTACCCTGAGATTACTGGGTATACTGCGTCTGCTGTTCCCAAATGTGCTTCTTCCTGCCACTACAGCTCTGGGTACTATTGCTCCCAACGGACGTGAGCTGGGACTTATGACAGGCTGCAATGTAGTAATGCCGAATCTCTCGCCCGTAAAAGTGAGAAAAAAATATGACCTGTACGATAATAAGATATGCACCGGTGAAGAGGCGGCGGAATGCCGTGGATGTCTCCAGCGCCGTATTGAATCAGCAGGCTATACTGTCGCCAATGAACGAGGCGACTTCGTAAATACAATACCGACATAAGGAGCTGAACATGAGAGTACGTTTTCATCTGCCTGACTTCTCAGGCAATTTCAAGCTGAATTATCTTTTTGCAGAAATGCTGAAGCACCGCCCGGACTTTTTCCGTGAAGGTGTTGAGATAGCTTCATTCTACGGAGTTTTCCCCCCATGTCTCTGGAACGGCGGAAGAACTCAGGGCGGAATGACTGACAAAAATTTTATAAAGAGCGTCATAAAGACCTTCAATGACCGTGGAATACCGCTGAGATATACCTTCACAAATATGATGCTGGAGAAAAAACACCTCAGCGATGACCGCTGCAACATGGTCCTCAACCTTTCCAACAACGGCCTGAATGAGGCTATAGTTGCTTCTCCTCTGCTTGAGGACTATCTCAGAAGAAACTATCCGAAGTTCAAGCTGACAAGCTCTACCTGCAAGAGACTTGATACCGAAGAGGCTCTCCTTGCAGAGCTTGAAAAGGATTATCATATCGTTGTTATCGACTACGATTTCAACAACCGTTTCGACATCCTTGAAAAGCTTCCCAGAAAAAAGGATATAGAATTCCTGGTCAATGCCTGCTGTGAGCCTAACTGCCCGAGGCGTCTTGAGCACTATAAGTCTATCGGAGAGCAGCAGATAGCCTACTGTGAGCATATAAAGAAGCATCCTAATCTTCCCTTCGATGTTGCAAAATATGACCCGAAGAACTTCCGTGCCTGTCCTTATTCACAGCGTGGCATCTTCGATATAAGAGACCTCCGCACACATATCACTCCCGATGATATATGGAATAAGTATGTGCCTATGGGATTTGAACAGTTCAAGATAGAAGGCCGTACTGCAAGCCCGCTCAACGTGCTTGAAACCTATATGTACTATATGGCTAAACCCGAATGTCGTGACGAAGCCCGGTTCACCCTCCTCAAGAGCATGGAGAATTCCGGAGCTATGTCTTTCAACTGATCTGAGGAGGCATAATTATGAGAGTTCGTTTCCATCTTCCAGACTTTACCCAGCATTTTAAATTCAATCTGCTTTTTGCTGATATGATGAAGGCCCGTCCGGAGTACTTCCGTGAGGGAGTTGAAATCGCTTCTGTATACGGAACTTTTCCGCCTGCCGCATGGAACGGAGGAAGATTCTCCGCCGGCAAATGTGATAAGTCCTTCATAAAGCAGGTAATAAAAGAATTCAACGACCGTGGTATACCGCTGAGATTCACCTTCACCAATCCCATACTCGAAAAGAAGCACGTCCATGATGAATTCTGCAACATGATAATGCATCTTGCAGATAACGGCATGAACGAGGTGATCGTGGCTTCACCCATACTTGAGGAGTACATCCGCAAGACCTATCCCAACTACAAGATAACAAGCTCCACCTGCAAGCGTATCACAGACCCGGAAAAAATGTACGAAGAGGTGGGAAAAGATTACCATATCGTAGTTATCGACTATGACCTCAACAACAAATTCGATATCCTTGAAAAGATACCGGATAAGAAAAAGTGTGAGCTGCTGGTAAATGCCTGCTGCAATCCCGGCTGCAAGCTGCGCTCGGATCACTACCGCATGATAGGTGCAGAAACACTTGCATATGCTGACCACGTCAGAAAGAACCCGAATGCAGGCTCCAGCTTTACTATCCCCCCGAAATATGCAGAATACCTCAAGGATGAGATCGCTGAATGCAAGTGCATGAACCGTGCTGTATTCGAGATAAAGGATCTTAGCACACACATAAGTCCTGAGGCTATATGGGAAAAATATGTGCCCATGGGCTTTGAGCAGTTCAAGATAGAAGGCCGTTCAATAGAGCTCTTCAATCTTGTCGAGCACTATATGTACTATATGATAAAGCCGGAATGTCGTGATGAGGCAAGGCTCCTCTTCCTGACAAGGCTCAAAAGAGAAGACGTTATAGACGCACCGTTCTGATGAAAAGGAGTTGACTTCTATGAAAGCAGCAGCAGTCTTCAGCGATAATATGGTACTCCAGAGGCGCCGCCCTGTGCGCATCTTCGGCACCTGCGGCCAGCAGCAGGGTGATATCACTGTAAGGATACCTGAACTCCATGTATCCGCCAGAGCCCTAATAAAGGGCAATAAATGGGAGGCTGTACTGCCGCCTGTGGAGGCCTGCGGAAGCTGTACCCTTGAAATTATCTCCGGTGCAGTAAAGAAGAGATTCGTAAATGTGGCCATAGGAGAAGTTTGGCTTGCCGGCGGTCAGTCCAATATGGAATTTGAGCTCCGCAACGAGCTGAACGGTCAGCGTGAGCTGTCTGAATGTGCGGGAGAGAACGTCAGGTTCTATTACACTCCTAAATGCGAGATGGTGAATAAAAAGCTGACAGAATCCGAACAAAATTCCTGCTGGCAGCTGCCCTCTGCTGAGAACTCAAAGGCATGGTCAGCAGTAGGATATTACTTCGCAAAGGAGCTGAGCCGCCGTCTTGGAGTTACAGTCGGCGTGATCGGCTGCAACTGGGGAGGTACCTCCGCCTCGGCATGGGTACCACGTCAGGTGCTTGAAAACGACAGCCGCATCCGCCTGTATATAGACGAATATGATGAGGCGATAAAAGGAAAGACCGATGAGGAGATGATAGCAGAGTATGAAGAATACGGCAGCTATCAGTGGGGCTGGGAACAGAGACGTCAGAAGCTCTATGCTGAAAGGCCTGATGTATCATGGGCGGAAACTCTGGAGATATGCGGCGAAAACCGCTTCCCCGGACCTCCCGGCATAATGAACCCCATGCGTCCCTGTGGACTGTATGAGACCATGATAAGCCGTATTGCACCTTATACTCTCGGCGGAGTCATATACTATCAGGGAGAATCCGACGATCACCGCCCGGATACATATGAGGTGCTGCTGAAAGCACTCATAGATCAGTGGCGCAGCGACTGGAAGGACAATGAACTGCCTTTCCTGATGGTACAGCTCCCCATGCACCGCTATGCCTGCGATCCGGATCATAAGAACTGGCCGGTGATACGTCATGCGCAGATGAACGTATTCAGAACAGTAAAAAATACCGGAATAGCCGTCGCCCTTGACTGCGGAGAGTTTGACGAGATACACCCCAGGGAAAAATCTGTCGTTGCACACAGACTATTTCTTCAGGCTCTTTCAGAGGTCTACGGACTTGCCGGACGTGATGAGACTCTTCCTCCCCTGTTCAGCCATGCCATACCTGAAAAGGTCGGAATAAGACTGTATTTCACAAACTGTACCGGTTTTGAAGCAGCCGGTGATATCACAGGCTTTGAAGTCTCAGGCGCTGACATGAACTTTGTTCCTGCCAAAGCTGAGGCAGACGGAAACACCATATTCCTCAGAGCTGACCTGCCTGCTCCTGTCACAGGAGTACGATACCAGTGGACAAACTTCGCAGATGTTGTCCTGTATGGAAAAAACGGGCTGCCTGTTCCCACCTTCAAGGCAGATCTGATATGATAATAAGATCCGGATATGACGATATATCCGGATCTTTAATTTTTTCAAAAAAAATTTTGAAATTTTTGTCCGATTTCTTTTTCTTTGTCCGAGTGTATATAGTGTAAAGGCTGACAAAGCCAAAAAAATCTTTATAGGAGTGACCATTATGAAAAAATCAACATCAAAATTCACCATCGCTGCTCTTGCTGCAGCTCTCGTATTAGGCGGCGGATATGCCTCCAACAATCAGTTCAGCGCATCCGCTGAAGAGGCTCCTGCTGCTGCCGCAGAGGCTGAGGCACCGGATACAGCTGCTGCACCTGCTGAGGATACAGAGGCTGCAACTACAACTACTACAGCCGCACAGGCTGATGTTGTAACAACAACTACAACAGCAGTTGCAACTACTGCACCTGCTGCAACTGAACCTGCAACAACAGCTCCTGCTACAACTGCAAAGGCTACAACCGCAAAGGCTACAACCGCAAAGCCAGCGACAACAACAGCTAAGACTACTGCAAAGGCAACAACAACTGCTGCTAAGACAACTTCCAAGAATGGCTCTCCCAAGACAGGAGATACTTTCCCGGCTCTCGGATTTACTGCTGTTATAGGCGCAGCTGGTCTCGTTGGTCTTGCTACAAGAAAGAAAGATTCATAACTCCTTAATACATCCAAACAAAAACGCACCGTTAAAGCATAATGCCTCATTTCACGATAATGCAGGCCCTGCAAAACGGGGCGTTTTTGTATCTATAGCCGAATTTGAAAGTGAGCCTTAGATAACTCTTGACAAAACCCATAGCTTTGGTATATAATAAACCATAGAATAATATTATAAAAGCGTAGCAGTCAGAGTAGCTTTTCCCAAAGCCTTTCAGAGAGCGTCGGTCAGGTGCAACGGCGCAGGCAGGAAATGTGAAGTGCGGCTGTCAGCTTCGGAGAGGAACAGGGCTTCTGCCGCAAAGTATTCTCCGGCGTTTTCCCTCGTTACGGGACTATGAGTTATAAATCGGAGTGGAACCGTGCATACTGCGCCTCCGGAGCTTTTTTGGCTCCGGAGGCTTTTTATTTTCCCTCCCTCCCAGTAAAGGAGTAAAATATGCTATTCAAACAATTAAAAAGAGATATCAGGCTGATAAAGGAACGTGACCCGGCTGCAAGAAATGCCTTCGAGATACTTCTGACCTATCCCAGCCTGTCAGCTATAAGAAGCTACCGTATCGCTCACTGGTTCTATAAGAGAAAGATGTACACCATCGCAAGGATGATATCCCAGCGCTCACGTCATAAGACCGGTATCGAGATCCATCCCGGCGCTACTATCGGAAAGGGTCTCTTTATCGATCACGGTATGGGAGTAGTTATCGGTGAGACCACTGTCATAGGCGATAACTGCCTGATCTATCAGGGAGCAACTCTTGGCGGTACCGGTAAGGAAAAGGGCAAGCGTCATCCTACTCTCGGCAACAACGTCCTTGTAGGTGCAGGTGCAAGAGTCCTTGGCCCCTTCAAGGTAGGCAACAACGTAAAGATAGCCGCAAATGCAGTGGTGCTCAACGCTATCCCCGACAACTCAACTGCTGTGGGAGTTCCGGCAAGAGTAGTCCGCATGAACGGCAAGAAGCTTGCTGAGCACACCGTTACACAGGATATCGACCAGATACACATTCCGGATCCTGTTTCTCTGGAGTTCTGCCGTATGCAGCTTGAGATCGCTGAACTCAAGAAGGAGATCGCAGACCTTACACAGGGCTCAGGTATATGAGGAACAGCCTATGGACATGATAAGATACCCCTCTGACGAGGTGATAGACGAGGCTGTACGCAGCGACAAGCCGCTGATAGCCGCCATTTCCCACGACGGATTTACCGCTGTGGTAGCTCCCCTTGAGGAAGCCGGCGAGCACAGTATACTCCTTGCTCTCACAGGGCTTCCGGGGCTGGATGTCCGGGACTTCTTCCGCATCAGCTTCAACAGCCTCACTGCTGACTGGCATTTTGGCTGTCCTCCTGAGTACAAGGATATCTCAGACAGCAGCAAAAGGCTCTCCGCCTACTACAAAGACGGACTCAGGACAATACCTGAATTTCTTGTTATGTTCGGCTATTTCTCAAAGCTGAACATCAAAAACGCTCCCCCTGATATATGGGACTTCTGAAATACGACAAAAGGAGAAAAATCATGCAGTTATATAATTCACTTTCACATAAAAAAGAGGATTTCATCCCCCGTGAGGCCGGCAAGGTAAGTATGTACACCTGCGGTCCTACCGTTTATCACTATGCCCACATCGGAAACCTGAGAAGCTACATAATGGAGGATATCCTCGAAAAATATCTCCGCTTCACAGGACTTGACGTAAAGCGTGTAATGAACATCACCGACGTAGGACACCTTACCAGCGACGGAGATACCGGCGATGACAAAATGCTCAAGGGCGCAAAGCGTGAACATAAGACCGTTATGGAAATAGCAAAGTTCTACACTGACGCTTTCTTTGCAGACTGCGCTAAGCTCAATATAAAAACTCCGGACGTTGTAGTGCCTGCAACTACCTATATCGATGAATTCATCCGTGTTATCTCATCACTCATGGAGAAGGGATATGCCTACGAGGCCGGCGGAAACATCTACTTCGATACCTCAAAGCTTGATAAGTACTATGTTTTCGGCGATTTCAGCGAGGAAGACCTTGAAGTGGGAGTGCGTGAAGGCGTAGAGGCTGACGGCAACAAACGCAATAAGGCTGATTTCGTACTCTGGTTCACAAAGTCAAAGTTTGATGACCAGGAGCTGAAATGGGAGAGCCCCTGGGGAATCGGCTACCCCGGCTGGCACATCGAGTGCTCATGTATCAGCATGAAGAATCTCGGCGAATATCTGGACATCCACTGCGGCGGTATCGACAACGCTTTCCCTCACCACACCAATGAGATAGCTCAGTCAGAGGCATATCTCGGACATGAATGGTGCAATTACTGGTTCCATGTACATCACCTGAACACAAATTCAGGCAAGATGAGCAAGAGCAAGGGCGAATTCCTTACAGTATCACTCCTTGAAGAAAAGGGCTATGACCCGCTGGTTTACCGTTTCTTCTGCCTTAACTCACACTACAGAAAGTCACTGGTGTTCTCCTGGGAGAATCTGGATAATGCTGCCCAGTCCTTCAACAAGCTCATAGAGAAGATAGCTCCTCTTACAAAGGAGGCTGCCGGTGAGATAGACAAGGCTGAATATGACCGCCTCCGCAGCTCATTTGATGAGGCTCTCGGAAACGATATCAACACTTCACTGGCTGTAACAGCATTATATGACGTACTTAAATCAAAGGCAAATGCCTCCACAAAGCTGGCTCTGCTCCGTGATTTCGATACAGTTCTTGGTCTTGACCTTATAAAGAAGGCTGAGGAGAAGGCAAATGCCGCCGGAAGCACCTCTGCTGACATTCCTGCTGAGGTACTTGAACTTGTGGAGCAGCGCAAGGCTGCCCGTAAGGAGAAGAATTTCGCCCTGGCAGACGAGCTCCGTGACAAAATAGCTGCACTTGGATATGAGGTCAAGGAGACCCGTCAGGGAACAGAGATAAACAAGCTCTGAGCTCCGGAGGGAAAAAATGGCAAGGATCTATCCGCTTTTCAGCTCCAGCAAGGGAAATTCCACATTCATCGGAACTGAGCAGGGCGGTATACTCATAGACTGCGGAGTAAGCTTCAGAAGGCTCTCCGCAGCACTTGAAGTCAATAACATACCACTTTCCGCAATACAGGCAGTTTTCATTACACATGAGCACTCAGACCATATCGCCGGTCTGGCCATGCTCACAAAAAAGACCGGACTTCCTGTCTACGGACAAAAACGAACTTTGCAGAGGCTTTGCGATTCAGGCAAGATAGCACCTTCATCCCCCGTGATAGATATGACCGGCAAAGCTATTGCCTGTGCCGGCTCGGAGGGGACCTGCTTCAACACTCCTCATGATACCATACAGAGCTGCGGATACCGTATCCATACCTCAGACGACAAGTACTGTGCCATCTGCACTGACCTGGGGCATATCACCCCTGAGGTAGATGCGGCACTTACAGGCTGCCGGCTGGTGCTGCTTGAGGCAAATTACGATGAGAATATGCTCCGCACAGGTCCCTATCCGCTTTATCTGAAGGAGAGGATACTCTCCCCAAACGGACATCTCTCCAACGATGACTGCGCCGTACAGGTGGGAAAGCTCATAGAGCGGGGAACCACTCATTTTATACTGGGACACCTCAGTCAGGACAACAATCACCCAAGGCTGGCAGATTATACCGTACAGAACAGCCTTACGCAGTACACCCGCTGCAAAGACTATCTGCTGGGAGTAGCTCCCGTAGAGACTAATGGAGGAGCAGTGATCTTCTGATGAATATTAACCTTATTGTGATAGGCAAGCTGAAAGAGGATTATCTCCGCAGCGCCTGTGCTGAATACATAAAGAGGCTTTCAAGATTCTGCACATTCGAGCTTCACGAGCTTGATGAGTGTCGCCTAAGCGATGCCCCTTCGGAAAAGGAGATAGCTGCGGCTCTTAAAAAGGAAGCCGAACAGATAAAAAGGTACGCAAAGGGAATGATAGTCCCAATGTGCATAGAGGGCAGGCAGCTCACCAGTCCGGAGCTGGCAGAAAAAATAAGCTCCGCCGGAGTGGAGGGTACCAGCACTGTCACATTCATAATCGGCAGCTCCTTCGGACTTGACCCTGAGATAAAGGCTATGGGCAGCCTTAAACTGTCCATGTCGAAAATGACGTTTCCCCACCAGCTTGCAAGAGTTATGCTGCTGGAGCAGATATACCGCTCATTCCAGATAGTGTCCGGCGGAAAATACCATAAATAAAAGACAAGGCGCACCAAGGGCAACAACCTGATGGTGCGCCTTTTTATTGTGCAAAACAGGTTCCGCCGCAAAAAATCCCCGGATCCATTCTTCATTCTGCATTCTCAATTCTGAATTCTAAGTACAAATGCCAGTTTTTCGCCGTAATGTCGTGATTTTTCGGCATTATCACAATTGACACTATAATGCACCTGTGATATAATTAAAAGATACAATGGAAAATTATGCGTACATGAAGGAGATATGAATGAATACGATAAAAGAGTTGTATGCATACAGACAAATGATATTCAGTCTTGTAAAAAAAGACCTCCGTGGAAGATACAAGGGCTCAGTACTGGGATTCTTATGGACATTTATCAATCCCCTGCTCCAGCTGGTAGTATACACCGTGGTCTTCTCGTACATCTTGAAAGCCAATATAGACCGCTATTACCTCTATCTTTTCGTTGCACTCATACCGTGGATATTCTTCTCATCCTCGATAACTGTGGGCGCCTCGTCTGTAGTGGCACAGAAGGACCTGATAAAGAAGATCTACTTCCCCCGGATGGTCATCCCCATATCCTATGTAACGAGCTGCTTTGTGAATATGCTGCTCTGCTTCATAGTAATATTTGCGGTAATAATAGTCACCGGCGTGGGGATAAACTTCGCAGCCCTGCTCACGCTTCCCATAATCATGGGAGTCGAATATGTAATGGCTCTGGGCATGGCACTTCTCACCTCGGCGGTAACTGTATACTTCCGTGACCTTGAGCATATCCTCGGCATAGTTTCAATGATGTGGATGTACATGACACCTATCATGTACGATAAGTCCATAGTGCCGGACGAACTGCTCCCTGCATTCAATCTGAACCCGATGACCCATGTTATCGAGTGTTACAGAACAGTGCTCTACAACAAGGCAATGCCTGACCTTTCAACACTGCTCTTTGCAGCAGGTCTCGGTATAGCACTGCTTATCATAGGATGTCTTGTATTCAACAAGCTCCAGCGTCACTTTGCGGAGGAACTCTGATGGCACAGAATGAAATTGCAATTGATGTAAACAATATAACCAAGAGCTTCAAGGTGTTTCTGGACAAGGGCTCACAGCTGAAGGAACGTCTGCTGTTCAGGAAAAGAAGCCGCTATGAAGAGCGAAAGGTCCTCAGGGGCATAAGCTTTCAGGTGAAGAAGGGCGAGGCTGTCGGTCTTATCGGACACAACGGCTGCGGCAAGAGCACTACACTCAAGCTCCTGACCAAGATCATGTATCCCGATACCGGCACCATAACCATGAACGGCCGTGTATCCAGCCTTATAGAGCTGGGCGCAGGCTTTCATCCGGATATGAGCGGAAGAGAGAATATCTACACCAATGCCTCTATTTTCGGCCTGACCAAGAAGGAAATAGACGCAAGACTGGATGATATCGTCTCATTCTCCGAGCTGGAGGAGTTCATCGACAATCCGGTCCGCACCTATTCATCGGGAATGTACATGAGACTTGCATTCTCAGTAGCTATAAATGTTGACGCAGACATTCTCCTCATCGACGAGATACTTGCGGTTGGAGATGCCAATTTCCAGGCTAAGTGCTTCAACAAGCTGAAAGAGATAAAAGCTCACGGCACCACTATCGTCATCGTCTCCCACTCACTGGGACAGATAGAACAGATATGTGACCGCTCTATCTGGATACACGAGGGACTTATCCGTGCGGAAGGGTCTCCCAAGGAGATAGACCTGGAGTACCTGGACTTCATGGGACAGAAGCTGCAGGAATCCACCCGTAAGGAACTGGAGGAAAAGCAGAAGGAGGAAGGATCTGCTGAACCGGCCGAAGAAGAAACTCAGGAGGAAACTCCGGAGGAGAAGAAGCGCTGGGGCAGCGGTGCTGCAAGGATAAAGAAGATCCGTGCCTATGCCTCTGACGGCGCAGAACAGAGGATCTTCCGCACCGGCGAGAGCATCCGCTTCAAGCTGGATTATTCAGTCAGGGAAAAGGTACCGGACGCTGTTTTCGGCATCGGTATTTTCAACCGTGACGGAGTTCAGTGCTACGGCACCAACACCAGAATAGACAAGCTGCCGGAATTCAGCCTCGAAAAGAGCGGCACTGCTGAGATATTCCTGGAAAAAGCAGACCTGCTCCCAGGAGAGTACCTCCTGGACTTCGCCATAGAGACCGGCGACGGCATCCCGGTGGACTACTACCGTGAAGCTTATAAAATAGAAATGATATCCAACATCGGCGATGTGGGCATATCAAGGATAGAACATAAATGGAACATCTGAATCAGAAAGGATCAATATGAGCAATATCGGACAGTTTTTGCAGAATATCAAAGAACAGGGCGGTTTCAGGGCTAAGCTCCGCAACAGGCTCTTTTCAGCAATGATAAACGGCTTTGAAGCCATTGATACAGACCTCACTGAGAAACAGGCTCAGCTGGACGGCATCAGGACTGACATGAATGCGATGCAGGCGGCAATAGACGCTCTCCAGAAGAGAATGGATCAGGCCGAGACAGCTGTTACAGCTGACAGAGAGACTATCTCCGCCATAAGAACAGACCTTGAAGGTATCGGAGTCAACCTCCGCAACAATAATTCCGCTATAGAGAAGCTCTCAGCAGACAGCGAGTTTGTAAAGCTGAAGCTCTCAGGCGTTGACCGCAGACTCGGAAAGCTCTCAGCAGCAGCCCGCCCCGAGGGTGAACAGACCGCCGCTCAGACTGAAAGCACAGCTTCTCAGCCTCAGGCAGCAGAATCCGACTACGAGAGCATAGATTACTTCGACTTTGAGAACAATTTCCGGGGTTCTATCGACAGCATAAAGAAGGCTCAGGCCTTCTATCTCAGATATTTCACAGATAAGAAGAATGTTGTGGATATCGGCTGCGGCAGAGGTGAATTCCTCTCCCTTATGAAGGATAACGGCATAAATGCCTGCGGAGTCGATATCTATGAACCATATGTTGAGTACTGCAATGCGCAGGAGCTCAATGCAGTATGCGGAGACGGTGTAGCCTACCTTGCCAAGCAGGATTCCGTTGACGGAATATTTGTGGGACAGGTGGTAGAGCACCTCCAGCCATGGCAGATAATCAGGCTCTGCAATACCGCATACGAAAAGCTTTCCGACGGAGGCTGCATCATAATCGAAACTCCCAACCCCACCTCCCTTGCCATATATACCAATGCTTTCTACATTGACCCATCACATATAAAACCGGTACATCCTCTCACTATGAAGTACTACCTTGAAAAAGCCGGTTTCAGGAATATAGAGATAATCTATACCGAGGCAAGCCGTCCGCCTTATGAGATACCTGAGCTCAGACTCAGTGACGGCGAGAATACAGAGGAATTCAACAAGGCCATGAAGCAGGTTTCAGAGCTTCTCTACGGCAGTCAGGACTATGCCGTAGTCGCCGTGAAAGGATAAAAAATGGAGAATATCAACATCGAAGAGATAATGGCACAGATAAAGCGTGAGATACAGGAAAAGGGGCTTACCCCGGATATGCTCAGCTTTGAGGACGTCCCCTACAGCAAGCCTGTACAGGTAACAAGAGAGGGAGGCTCCTCTCTTGCTGACGCAGATGATGCTCTTGCACATATGAACGCTCATTACTATGTTCAGCCATACAAGCCCATTGCAGGAAATCCTGTCAAAGTCTTCATAAAGAAGGTCATCCGCAAGCTCACGAAATTCTATGTGGAGCCGGTAGTGTTTGAGCAGAATGAATTCAATGCAAATACAGTCAGTGTGCTCAACACCTTCCGTGGCGCTATAGACGGTCAGTCTCAGCAGGACAGCAGCGAGCTCACAGGCAGGATAGAAACTCTTGAGCTTGCTCAGAAGGAGCTCCTCAGGAGACTCGACAAGCTTGAACGTGAAAATTCAGAGCTCCGCCAGGCACTGAACAAGCAGGAGGAAGCATGAGGATAATACAGCTCCTGCCTACCCTGTCCTTCGGGGACGCTATAGGCAACGACACTATCGCCCTTAAAGGCGCTCTCAGCGATATGGGATTCGATACCGGCATCTACGCTGAAAATATCGACAAGCGTCTGCCCTCAGATATTGCAAAGGGTATCGATAAACTCCGTGGACTGAAAGATGAAGATATAATCCTCTATCACAAGTCCACAGGTACCGAGCTGACATTCAGGCTGGATGAATTCAAAGGACGGAAGATAATGGTCTACCATAATATCACTCCCCCGGAATTTTTCCGCCCCTACAGCACTGCCGCAACAGCTCTTACTGAATACGGCTACAAGGGAGTGGACTTCCTCAAAGACAAAGTGGAGTACTGTCTTGCGGATTCATCCTACAACAAAAACGAGCTCATACGCATGGGATATAAATGTCCGATAGACGTAAGACCAATACTTATAAAATTTGATGACTACAAACAGGCTCCTGACAAAGCGCTGATAAAGAAGTACAGCGACGGTAAGAAGAACCTGATATTCGTAGGTAGAATCGCTCCTAATAAGAAGCAGGAGAACGTCATCCGTGCATTTTATCAGTACCGCAGGCTGAACCCTGATTCAAGGCTGATACTTGTAGGCTCCTACACAGGCATGGAGAACTATTATCAGCGTCTGATGAAGTATACAGCCGCACTCGGTATAGCTGACGATGTTATATTCACCGGCCACATAAAGTTCAGCGAGATACTTGCGTGGTATACCCTTGCAGACGCATTCGTCTGTATGAGCGAGCATGAGGGATTCTGCGTCCCTCTTGCGGAGGCAATGTTCTTTAATGTACCTATAATCGCCTATGATACCAGCGCTATTTCCGATACTCTCGGCGGAAGCGGAGTGCTGCTGGACGACAATGACCCGCTGTTTGCAGCAAAGGTCATCGAGAGAGTGCTCAGCGATGAAGCTCTCAGGGAGCAGATACTGGCCGGACAGCGGAAAAGACTGGAAGACTTCTCCTACAACAGGATAAGAGACATATTTGAGAAGCAGATAAATGGCTTTATAAATAAATAACGGGATCCCATAGGGATTATATCCCTTTGGCAGGAAGGTGTACGAGGGAGGGCAGCGCCCTCCCTGAAAAACAGTCCGGACGGACGCACTGCATCTGTCCCCTCGGCTTGACCGACGCATTATCCACCCATAACCTATGCGGAGTTTCTCCGTATACCGGGTCTCTGCACCGGACACTGCAAGGGCTGCCCTTTCTTCCCGCCGGACAAATCATGCCTGCACACTTATGTGTGCACGAAATAATCAAAGGAAAGAGATTTCACAATGAAAAAAATAGGATTCGTCATCCCCTGGTATGCCGACGGCATTCCCGGAGGAGCTGAAATGGAACTGCGTGAAGTGACAGGTCACCTCCGCAGCGCCGGAGTGGGGCTGGAAATACTCACTACCTGCGTAAAGGAATTCGGTTCCGACTGGAGCCGGAATTACTACAAGGAAGGCCTGGATAAGACCGTAAACGGCATTACTATCCGACGCTTCAAGGCTAAAAAAAGAGACACCGAAGCCTTTGATGCTGTAAATGCAAAGCTTATGAGCAGGACTCCCATCACTCCGGAAGAGGAGGACATTTTCCTCTCGGAAATGGTAAACAGCCCTGACCTTTACAAATATATCGAGGAACACCAGAACGAGTATTCACTGTTCGTATTCATCCCGTATATGTTCGGTACAACATATAACGGAGCAATGGCAGTTCCTGAAAAATCCGTGCTCATTCCCTGCTTCCACGATGAAGCCTATGCCTATATGAGCCGCTTCAAGGAGTTATTTCCAAGAACAGCGGGAATGGTCTTCAACGCAAGACCGGAAGCTGAACTTGCAGAAAAGCTCTACGGCTTCTCAAAAAGCGGCACAAAAACTATCGTCATGGGAATCGGAATGGATACTGATATCGTCCCTGACCCGGCAGCCTTCCGTGAAAAATTCGGCATAAACGAGCAGTTTATCCTCTATGCCGGACGCAAGGATGAGGGAAAGAACGTCCATACCCTTGTGAAATATTTCTCAGAGTACCTAAAGCGCCATGCAGATACAGACCTGAGACTTGTACTCATCGGCGGCGGAGAAATAGACCTCCCCCAGAAGCTGGTCCGTGAAGGCCGTATCGTTGACCTTGGATTCGTGGACAGACAGGATAAATACAATGCCCAGGGTGCTGCCGAGTTCCTGTGTCAGCCCTCAAAGAACGAGAGCTTCTCGCTGGTAATAATGGAGAGCTGGCTCTGCGGAAGGCCGGTCCTGGTGCATGAGGAATGTGCCGTCACGAGAAATTTCGTCTCCGAATCCAACGGAGGCCTGTATTTCGGCAATTACTTTGAATTTGAAGGCTGCACCGACTACATCCTCGGTCATAAGGATACAGCATGGAAAATGGGCAGCAACGGCCGTGACTATGTGAGAAAGAACTTTGACTGGGATGTCATAGTTGATAAATACAAGAGATTTTTTGAAGAAGTATCCGGAGAGAGTGAAGAATGAAAAAGATAGCATTGGTAAATCAGCGCTACGGACTTGAAGTCAACGGCGGCTCTGAATACTATACCAGACTGATCGCAGAACGCCTCACAGGCGAATATCAGGTGGATGTCATAACCACAAAGGCTATGGACTATACCACATGGGAAAACAGCTATACTGCTGACGAAGAGGATATAAACGGTGTCCATGTAAGACGATTCCCTGTGGAAAAATGCCGTGCAAAGGACTTCAATCAGTACAACGGTGATTATCTCGCAAAGCTGTCAGCAGGACAGGCTGATGAGAGCGCCGAAAAGGTCTGGTTTGAAAAGCAGGGGCCCTATTCACCGGCCGCTGTGGAATATATCCGCTCCCATAAGGACGAATATGACGCTTTTATCTTCGTAACATATCTCTATTATCTCACAGTAATGGGTATGCCGGAGGTGGCTGAAAAATCCGTTTTCATCCCCACAGCCCACGAAGAGCCCTTCATTCATTTCAGGAGCTTTGAGCGCATATTCCGCCTGCCTAAGGCCTATATCTTTCTTACAGATGAGGAAAAAGCTCTCGTGCAGGGACTTTTCAGCACCCAGAACATTCCCTGCAAGGTCATGGGAACAGGTGTTGATGTGCCCTGTGAGCCAGATGAAAAGGCCTTCCGGGAGAAATACGGCATCACTGATGACTATATCATTTACGTCGGACGTATAGACGAGGGCAAGGACTGCCCCATGCTGTTCAGATACTTCATGGAGTACAAAAAGCGCCGTCCCGAAAGCTCTCTTAAGCTCGTACTAATGGGCAAGCCGGTCTGCGAGATACCAAAGCACAGCGATATCCTCTCCCTCGGCTTCGTCAGCGAGGAGGACAAGTTCAGCGGTATTTCCGGAGCAAAGGCACTGGTGCTGCCTTCAAAATTCGAGAGTCTTTCAATATCAGTGCTGGAAGCCATGACCCTCTCAGTACCGGTAATAGTAAACGGCATCTGCGAGGTGCTGAAAGGCCACTGCCTGAAAAGCAACGGCGGCCTCTATTACATGAACTACTTTGAGTTCGAGGGAATACTGGACTTTATCTTCTCCCACCCTGCGGAATACTCCGCAATGCGCTCCAATGCTAAGGAGTATATCGACAAAAATTACCGCTGGGAGGTAATAATGAAGAATTTCAAGGAGGTCATTGACAGCATATGAGCGAAAAGGCTAAGAAAAAACTGTCTCTCCCCTCATTCGGGCCACAGGACATAGTTACACTGCTGTTCGCAGCGGCTATATTCCTGATAAATTTCCGGGTTGTCGGAAAATGCTATAATCCATTTGTTTTCAACGACGAAATGGGGTACTGGACTCATGCCTCCGTAATGGCCGGCTATAACTGGACAGGCGTATCCAACGGCCTTGCCTGGTATTCCTACGGCTACAGCTTCATGCTCGCACCGATAATGAAGCTGTTCAGCGATCCTGTTGATATGTACCGGGCTGCACTGGTACTGAATATAATCATGGAAGTGCTGGTGTACTTCATGTACATAAACATCATCCGCTTCCTTGCTCCTGAACTCAAAAAGATACCTGCTTCACTGATCTCAGCCACAGCAGTGCTGTACACCTCATATCAGCACAATGCAGGCATAGCCTTTTCCGAAACCGCTCTGCTCTTTGTGACCACTCTCACCGCATTCACGCTGGTAAGGGTACTGAAGAAGCCATCTTATCTGAATCTGGGCTGTCTCGGAGCAGTCAGCGCTTACCTGTTCATGGTACATAACCGCACCATAGGTATTGTAGCTTCGGCAGTGCTCGTTATATTCCTTGCAGTCATATTCAAGAAGATAAAGCTCCGCCATGCAGCAGTATTCCTTGCTGTACTGGCTATGGGCTTTGTTGCCAACAAGCTTATCCGCCACCACCTTGAATCAATACTCTGGTATTCAGGAAAAGCCGGCGGAAACGATTCCGACAGTGTAGTCGGCAAATTCAAGAGTGCTCTTTCTTCAACAGCAAATCTGAAGTGTATGCTCTCGCTCTTTGTCTCACAGGCATTTGCAGCCTTTGTTTCCACATTCGGTATAGCACTGTTCGCACTGTGGGCTATACTCCGCAGAATGGCCGGAACAGTTTCAACAGCAGTCAAAGCTGCCGCCAAGCACAAGAAAAGACAAACTATTAACGCTTTTGACGGACAGTTCTTCATGCTCCTGTTCATATTCTGCGCTTTTATCTCCACATGGCTCATAAGCAGCGTTTTCATGTTTGAGTTCCAGCGTATCGACCACATAGTATACACAAGGTACTATGATATCACAATAGGTCTCCTTATAATCACAGGCCTTTACTATATGTACCACGCCAATAAGGCTGACTTTATGTTTGCAGCGGTAATGCCGTTCATAATGCTTGCCGGAGCAAACCGTGCCTCCGGACTTTTAAACAGCGTAGGCATAAAGATATTCAGCCGTGTCTGCTCACCCGGCCTGGGAATGTATTACCATGCCTTTGAGAACAATTACTATGCCTATGCAATGACCGCAGCGGCAATGTTCGGTGTTCTCATGTTCATCATGCAGATAAAGAAGCACGATATCGGACTCTATCCTGCCGCACTTATCACCACCGCAGCCTTCATCGTCTTCACCTCAGACGCAAGAGAGGATATCCGCAATAACCAGAGAGTATACAAGGGCGACCGTGAGCTGGTATACCGTGTGAAGGACATGGAGCCGGAGCATATATATATCGCCCCTGATGTAGGAACATTCGCCTCCTTCCTCCAGTTCATGATGAAGGATGTGAAGGTGGAATACGCAAATCATCCGGAAAGGCTCAGCGAGGACGCACTTATCTTCGTTGACAAGCGTAATATAATTGAAATGCGTGACTATGAGATAATTGACCGCTCTGACAGGCACCTGCTGGTACGCAATACAAAGGCTGCTGCCGATCAGGACTTCCACCTGCCGCTCTCGTATATGTACACCTTCGACTCTGATATGTACATAGCCGATGAGGATATGATAATCAGTGATCCCGGCAACAATTATCTCTGCTACGGTCCGTATCTCGGATTCGACGCAGACCAGTACACTCTCACTCTTGATATGACAGTGCTTGAAAATACTGCCGAGAACATCGGCTTTGCCGAAGTCAAGAGCAATTCTGTGAACACAGTATACGCTCACGAGGAGATAACCGCTGATATGATAGGCAAGGACGGAAGTGTGAGCCTTGATCTTGGTGCAAATGTGGGAGTACCTGTCAGCGATATGGAAATAGTAGTATTCCTTTATGATCCACAGGCTGTATCAATGCAGCTGAATTCAATAGAAGTAAATACGGAGGACTGAAATCATGAAGCTTATAATCCAGATACCATGCTATAACGAAGAGGAGACCCTTGAACTGGCATACAACGACCTTCCCCGTCATATAGACGGTATCGACACGATAGAATACCTTATCATAAACGACGGAAGCAAGGACAGAACTGCTGAAAAGGCCAAGGAACTGGGATTCAACCACATAGTATCCTTCAAGCAGAACAAGGGCCTTGCAAAGGGATTCATGGCCGGCATAGATGCCTGCCTCCACTTAGGAGCAGACATAATCGTCAACACTGATGCTGACAATCAGTACTGCGGAGCAGATATCGAAAAGATAGTCCGCCCCATACTCGATAAAAAGGCTGATATAGTCATAGGAGAAAGACCTATCGACCAGACTGAGCATTTCTCATGGAAGAAGAAGAAATTCCAGCATCTTGGAAGCTGGGTAGTCCGTGCAGCGTCCGGCACAGATATCCCTGACGCTCCCAGCGGATTCAGAGCATATTCAAGAGAAGCAGCCCTCCGTCTGAACGTGGTAAATGAGTACACCTACACCCTCGAAACTATCATTCAGGCAGGCAACAACAAGACTGCTATGACATCTGTACCGATAAGGACAAATCCTGAGACCCGTCCATCCAGACTTTTCTCAAGTATGTGGAGATACATGAAGCGCTCCTCAACAGTTATAACACGTTCATTCGTAATGTACAAGCCGCTCAAGTTCTTCATGACTATAGGAACTATTCTCATGCTCGCAGGCGCAGCTCTCGGAATAAGATTCCTTATACTCCTCGGCATGGGAGAAGGCGACGGACATATCCAGTCCCTCATACTCACAGCCATATTCATAATGATGGGCTTCCAGACCATTACCATAGGCCTCCTCGGTGACACTATCGCCTCCAACAGGAAGATACTTGAGGACGTTCAGTACCGTGTAAGGAAAATGGAATGTGAGGAAGGTAAGGCTGCTGACCTGATATATTCCAACGGAAAAGCTGAGCAGGAGAAGGCAGAATGAACAGTTTCAAGAATATAAGAGACCAGAAGATACTCTACATAGCCACAAAGAACAGCGACTACCTCCGCCTCACTCAGGAGATAAGAATGCTCCGTGAGCAGGGAAACGAGGTAACAGAGATATCCTCACCGTCAAAAAGCTATTTCAAGCGTCTCCTGTATGTTTACAGGAAACTGCTCTTCACTGATATCTCAGACTATGACATGAGCTTTGTAGGCTTTGCTCCTCAGCTCGTTCTGCCATTTTTCAGAAGAAAGCTTAAAAAGAAGCCTCTTGCTATAGACTTCTTCATCTCACTATATGACACATTCTGCTATGACAGAAAGAAATTCCGTCCCAGAAGTATCCCCGGAAGACTGCTTAAGCGTCTTGACAGAAAGACTCTTGCCGCAGCTGATATGTCTGTCTGTGACACAAAGGCTCACGGACGCTATTTCTGCGGAGAATTCGGATATCCGGCTGAAAAGATGAACGTGCTGTATCTCGAAGCGGATACCAGCATATACTATCCCCGTGAGACTTCTCCCAATGAGGATTTCACCGTGCTGTATTTCGGCAGTGTACTTCCCCTCCAGGGAGTTGAAGTGATACTCAAAGCCATAGATATACTCAAGGACGAAAAGGGACTGCGCTTCATATTTGTAGGGCCTCTGGGAAAAGACAATTCCCGTACAGGTGAGAATATCACTGAATACATAAACTGGCTCTCACAGGATGAGCTTGCTGAAAAGATAGCCTCCGCTGACCTTTGTCTTGCCGGACATTTCAACGGCAGCATAATGAAGGCAAAGCGCACTATTCCCGGAAAAGCCTATATATACCACGCAATGGGCAAGCCCATGATACTGGGCGACGGCCCTGCCAATCATGAGCTGTTCAGAGAGGACGGCAAAAGCGTTTATTTCTGCAATATGAGCGACCCCCAGGCTCTTGCGGAGCTAATACTGAAAATCAAAAGGCAGGAGAAGTCCTGATATGAAAAAAGCTATAAAAATAGCCGGAAACATCCTTATGATAGCCGCTCTCGCCTTTGTGGTGAAAAAGCTGCTGGATATGGATATAAGTCCTTCTGATTTCCGCTCACCGGAAGTTATCGCCGCTCTGGTCATAGGAGCCGTAATGCAGACCGGCATCATCATAATTTCCTGTATTCCCTGGCTGATGTTCACCCGTTCCCTTTCCGGAGTAAAGATACCCTATTCATCAGCAATGCCGGTATACACTCAGTCAAACCTGTACAAGTATCTGCCCGGAAACGTTTTTCAGTACGTCGGCAGAAACAAGCTTGCAGCTGATATGCAGATAAGTCATGTGGATGTAGCCTGCGCCACAGTCCTTGATGTCTTTTTCTGCGTACTCTGGACAGGCATCATCTCAGTTATCCTGCTTGGCGGCAAGATAGCGGAGCTTATGGAAAAGTACGGAAAAAACCTTATCATAACAGCCATAGCCGGAATTATACTGCTCCTGCTGCTCATAGCTGTGATAAGGCTGAAATTCAGAGATAAGGTCAGCTCTTATCTCTCCCGTTATTCAAAGGCATTTGACAAAGAGAACAGACCTCAGCTGCTGTTCGGCATATTCTATTATTTCGCCCACAATATCGTCTCAGCGGGTATGTATTTCATATGTCTGAGGCTTGTGCTCGGCGGAGGATATGAACTGTCTGAACTCCTGACCCTGACCGGTGCGTTCATGTTTGCATGGATAATCGGGTTCGTTACTCCCGGTGCACCCGGCGGTATCGGTATCCGTGAGGGAGTTATGCTCTTCGTGTGCGGGGATGAACATTCGGACAAGATAGTCCTGTTCGTACTGGTAATGCGTATAGCCTCGGTAATTGCTGATGTGACCGCATTTGCCATAGGAAAGATCTACGAAAAGAGAAAACTCAAAGCATAATAACAGAGGAGATCATTTAGGCTGATACCGATATAAAAGTTTTGCCCCGAAACGTTTCAAAGCGTTTCGGGGCATTGTTTTTTTAAGAATATTCATTTGCCACATTGGACGCCCCTAAAAAAGTAAAACCACTTTTGCAGGGGCCGCCTTTGGCGTTCCCTGAGGTACTGATAAAAATCAGGATTTGCAGCGTGACGCTGCACCCTTTCACGCTGCCGCTCGTAAACTCGCTCACTCTCTGCGAGACGGTCAGTCTGCTTTCGCTTACAGGAGGGCTTATGTAAATCAGAATTTATAATTCATAATCACTCTAAGTTCCAGTCATCATAATGCTCGTTTACCCTTGATGATCTGAGATGA
>ODAI012226227.1_pt1 | contig 26940 bp, 19 predicted proteins | sample 1539321 | NCBI WGS metagenome assembly ODAI01 (sample SAMN02144231, study PRJEB22623) | gut metagenome | biome: sheep rumen | host: Ovis aries | place: New Zealand
ATCGGCATGATTCACCAGCACTTCAAGCTGGTGGACGTGCTCACGGCGACGGAGAATATCATCCTCGGCCTGAAAGAAGAGGGAAGGCTGGATCTGCGCGCGGCTTCGGCCCGCATAAGGGAGATCTGCTCCCAGTACGGTTTCGAACTGGATCCGGACCAGAAGATCTACGATATGTCGGTTTCCCAGAAGCAGACCGTGGAGATCATCAAGGTTCTCTACCGCAATGCGGATATTCTGATCCTGGACGAGCCTACCGCGGTTCTGACGCCGCAGGAGACCGAGAGGCTGTTTGCGGTTCTGCGCAACATGCGCGATGACGGAAAAGCCATTATCATTATCACCCATAAGCTGAACGAGGTGATGGAGATTTCCGACCGTGTGGACGTTCTCCGGCACGGGGAATTCATCGGCAGCCTGATCACCAGCGAGACCAATACCCAGGAGATGACCGACATGATGGTCGGCCACACGGTGTCGCTGAATATCGACCGGCCGGATCCTGTGAATCCGCAGCCGAGGATCGAGGTGAGAGGGCTCAGTGTCCGCAGCGAGGACGGCCTCCAGAAACTGAAGGACGTCTCCTTCGATATCCGCTCTGGGGAAATTCTCGGAATCGCGGGGATTTCCGGCTGCGGCCAGAAGGAGCTGCTGGAAGCCATCGCCGGCCTGCAGACCATTGAGGAAGGCGATATCAGCTATATCGGAGAGGACGGAAAGAAGACTTCTCTGATCGGCCTGGATCCGCTGGAGATCCAGAAGATCGGCGTGGCCCTCTCCTTTGTCCCGGAGGACCGCCTTGGCATGGGCCTGGTCGGAAACATGGACCTTACGGACAATATGATGCTGCGCTCCTTCCGCCGCGGGAAGTCTTTCTTCACGGACCGGCTTTTCCCGAAACAGCTGGCCGGAAATGTGGTAAAGGAGCTGTCTGTCAATACGCCGGGTCTCAGTACTCCCGTGCGGCGGCTTTCGGGCGGAAATGTACAGAAGGTCCTGGTAGGCCGGGAGATCGCCAGCGCCCCGAGCGTGCTGCTTACGGCCTATGCGGTCAGAGGCCTGGACATCAACTCCTCCTATACGATCTATGATCTGCTCAATGAACAGAAAAAGAAAGGCGTCGGAGTGGTTTATGTCGGCGAGGACCTGGACGTGCTTCTGGAGCTTGCGGACCGGATTCTGGTCCTGTGCGGGGGCAGAGTCAGCGGCATCGTGAACGGACGCACCGTAACCAAGCAGGAAGTCGGACTGCTTATGACATCGCTGGGAGGGGAGGATAACAATGGATAAAAAGAATCGCGGCCCTCTGTGCCATATCGTAAAACGACCCGCGATTCCCTGGTATCAGGCCTGGGGGATCCGCCTGGCGGCACTGATCCTGGCGCTTCTGTTCTGCGCCGTCGTGACCATGGTCCTGACCGGGGATAATCCCATCAGCATCTACCTGACGATCTACGAGGGAAGCTTTGCCACCCCAAGAAGGTTCTGGGTACTGATGCAGAACCTGGCGATTCTTCTCTGCATCTCACTGGCCATGGCGCCCGCTTTCCGCATGCGCTTCTGGAATATCGGCGGCGAGGGGCAGGTCATGATCGGATGTCTGGTCTGCGCGGCCGAGATGATCTACTGCGGAGGAAAGATTCCGAACGCGGTCCTGATCGTTCTGCTGGTTGTCTCCGCCATTGCCGCCGGCGCGGTATGGGGGATGATTCCCGCCTTTTTCAAGGCGAAATGGAATACAAACGAGACCCTGTTCACGCTGATGATGAATTATGTGGCCACCCAGCTGGTCGCCTTTTACATCATTATCTGGGAATCGCCGAAAGGCTCCGGAAAGGTCGGTATTATCAACCAGAAGAGCATGGCGGGCTGGCTTCCCACCATCGGGGGCAACAAGTATCTTCTGAACGTCATCATCGTCGCGGTTTTAACGGTTGTGATTTTCATCTATATGAAATACAGCAAGCACGGATATGAGCTGGCCGTGGTCGGCGAGAGCGAGCGCACCGCGCGCTATGTCGGCATCAAGGTCGGCAGAGTCATCATCCGCACGATGGCCCTCTCCGGAGCGCTCTGCGGACTGGCGGGCTTCCTGCTTGTATCCGGTACCGACCATACCATTACCACGACCCTTTCCGGCGGGAGAGGCTTCACCGCGGTTATGGTGGCCTGGATGGCCAAATTCAATCCGCTCGGCATGATTTTCACCAGCTTCCTTCTGGTTTTCCTGAGCAAGGGAGCGGGAGAGATCTCGACGAATTTCGGACTGAACCAGTCCTTCTCGGATATTCTGAGCGGAATCATCATCTTTTTCCTGATCGGCTGCGAGTTCTTCATCTCATACAGGATTGTCTTCAGAAAGGGGGAGAAATAAGTTATGTTTAATTTTGCGGCATTTATTCCCCGGGCGGTTATGCAGAGCATCCCGCTTCTTCTGGGCAGTACCGGTGAGACGATCACGGAAAAATCAGGCAACCTGAATCTGGGTATTCCGGGCGTGATGTACGTGGGCGCCATCAGCGGCGTCATCGGAGCCTTTTTCTATGAGACGTCCCTGGAGGATCCGGCGAAGATCAATTCCTTCCTCGCGATCCTGATTCCCATGGCCTGCTGCCTGCTGGGTTCCTTCCTGATGGGGCTGCTGTACTGCTTCCTGACGGTAACGCTCAGGGCCAACCAGAATGTAACCGGTCTTGCCCTGACGACCTTCGGAATCGGCTTCGGCAATTTCTTCGGCGGCTCCCTGATCAAGCTTACCGGGAGCAGCGTACCCTCCATCGCCCTGTCGGCGACCAACAGGGCCTTTGCGGCGAAGCTTCCGCTGGCGGATAAAACCGGCGTGTTCGGGAAGATTTTCCTCTCCTACGGCTTCCTGGCCTATCTGGCCATTGTCATCGCCCTGGTGACCTCCTTCATCCTGACCAAAACCAGAGTCGGGCTGCAGCTGCGGGCAGTGGGCGAGAATCCGGCAACCGCCGACGCCGCCGGCATCAATGTCGGGCGTTACAAATACCTGGCGACCTGCATCGGAAGCATGATCGCGGGCCTGGGCGGCCTTTACTACGTGATGGACTACGCTTCCGGCGTCTGGTCCAATGACGCTTTCGGCGACCGAGGATGGCTGGCGATCGCGCTGGTTATCTTTACCATCTGGCGCCCGAATATCGGAATCCTTGCCTCCATGCTTTTCGGCGGCCTCTACATCCTCTATCTCTTTATCCCGACCGGAACGAATCTGGCCATCAAGGAGATCTACAAGATGCTGCCCTATCTGGTGACGATCGCGGTACTGGTCCTCATCAGCCTGAGGAAGCGGCGCGAGGACCAGCCGCCGGCAGGGCTCGGACTGCCCTATTTCCGCGAGGAACGGTAAAGACTTTGCGTGCATTGCGCGCTCAAAGATTATACAGGGAAACGCTGTTTCCGGGGCAGCTGAAGATGCCGTGCATCCGGGCACAATGTTTCCGTCATGGGGAATCAGGCGGACAGTGCCGCTGAAGCTCCATGCGTCCGGGCGCAATTCTGCCAGGGCGGAATAGATCATAAATCAGCGTATCCTTAAATCTGAATCAGAACACGGCGCCGGACCCTGCGTCCGGCGCCTGTTTACTTGTTTAGTTGACTTTGAAAAATGCCGACTGTATAATGGATAGATACATGGGGCGCCGGCTGCGGCACCTGTGATTTCCAGAGAAAAGAGACTATAGAATCAGACGATGAGCAAATGGTATGAAAATGTAATATTTTACCACATCTATCCCCTCGGCATGCTGGGGGCGCCTATGGTAAATGAAGGCGGGGATGTGGTTCACAGACTTCCCCTGCTTGAGAACTGGATCGGGCATCTGAAGGCGCTCAGGGTCGGGGCAGTCTATATCGGACCCCTGTTTGAGTCTTCGGCCCATGGATATGATACGGCGGACTACAAGGCCGTGGACCGCCGGCTGGGCGACAATGAAGACTTCCGCCGCCTTGTCCGCGCTTTTCATGAGGCGGATATAAAGGTTGTGGTGGACGGCGTGTTCAATCATACCGGGAGGGAGTTTTTCGCTTTCCGGGATATCCGCGAAAAGAGGGAGAATTCTCCTTACAGGGACTGGTACAAAGGGATTAATTTCGGCTGGAACAGCGCCTATAACGACGGCTTTTCCTATGAGAGCTGGAGAAACTGCGGCGATCTGGTCAATCTGAATCTCTATAACCGGGAGGTAAAGGACTATCTGTTCGACGTGATCCGCTTCTGGATCCATGAATTTGACATAGACGGCATCCGCCTGGACTGCGCGGACTGCCTGGATTTTGATTTCCTGAAGGAGATGCGCTGGATGACCGGCCGGGAGAAGGAGGATTTCTGGCTGATGGGCGAGGTTATCCACGGCGACTACGCCCGCTGGGCGAACGGAGAGATGTGCCATTCCGTCACCAACTATGAGCTTAACAAGGGGCTCTGGTCCGGTCACAATGATCACAACTATTTTGAGATCGCCCACACGATCCGCAGACAGTTCGATGAGAACGGAGGGATCTACAGAGGCAGGGTCCTCTATTCCTTCGCGGACAATCACGATGTGTCGAGAGTCGTGAATAAACTGAATGACAGAGGCCATCTGAAGCCCCTCTATACGCTTCTTTATACACTTCCCGGAGATCCCTCCATCTACTACGGCTCAGAGTGGGGAATCGAAGGACGCAAGGAGCAGGGGGATCCGGCGCTTAGGCCGCGGCTTGATCTGGATGAGATCAGCAGCCGGCCGCCCGTTCCGGGACTTGAGGAATATCTGGAACAGCTGGGACAGATCCGCTCGGAGAATCCCGAGATCGGACTGGGATGTTACCGGGAACTGCTGCTCACCAACCGGCAGTACGCCTTCGCAAGAATCCTCGGCGGCCGGGCGGTGATTACCGCTGTGAACAATGACCCGGCGCCGGCTTCGATGACGATCCGTCTGCCTTTCGCCTGCGCGAAGATCACGGATCTTCTGACCGGAGCGAGCATGGAGCAGGAAAACGGGCAGCTGGCGGTCACGCTGGAAGGAGACGGGAGCGGCATATATCTCACGGAGCAGGGATAACAGTATCATTCGATTAACGATGTTGGATGCTTCCGCGTGAGGCGGGAGAAGAAGGGAATACGGAATCTGCAGACAGGTCTGCCGGCCGGAAAGCGGGCAGGCCAACAGGAAAAGAGGGGGAAGTCCGATCGTGAGTAAAAATGAGACAAAAAAGACAGTTGAGAGCGAAGCTCCGGTAGTGAAGGAGAGGCCCGGAGTGGGTTTTGAATTTCTTCATGAACTGGACCAGTATCTCTTCGGAAAAGGCGTTCACTACGATATTTTCCGCAAGCTTGGCGCCCATCCTTCCACGAAGGACGGGAAGAAGGGATACCATTTTGCTGTCTGGGCGCCACATGCCGCGGGAGTCAACCTGATCGGTGAATTTAACGGCTGGGATGAGGAGAGCGTTCCGATGGAGCGCCTGGATCCCGTAGGCTTCTGGGAAGCGTTTTTACCCGAAGCAAAAGAAGGCCAGATGTACAAGTATCTGATTCATACGGCGGACGGCCGGAAGCTCTACAAGGCGGACCCCTATGCCAACCAGGCTGAGAAGCGTCCCGGAACCGCATCCGTACTTACGGATATCAGCCGGATCCGCTGGACGGACAGCGCCTGGATGAAGAAGCAGGAGACTTTTGTCCAGGACAGCGCACCTATCTCCATCTATGAGTGCCATATCGGCAGCTGGATGCGCCATCCCCACGGCAACAATGAGGACGGTTTTTACAATTACCGCTATTTCGCCCATTCTGTCACAGATTATCTGAAGAAGATGGGTTATACTCATATCGAACTGATGGGAATCGCGGAGCATCCTTTCGACGGCTCCTGGGGCTATCAGGTAACAGGTTATTATGCTCCGACCAGCCGCTACGGCACGCCGGAAGACTTTGCCTATATGGTCAACTACCTGCACCGCCACAATATCGGCGTGATCCTGGACTGGGTGCCGGCGCATTTCCCGAGAGACGCCCACGGACTGGCGGAGTTCGACGGAACGCCCTGCTATGAATACGCGGACCCGCGCAAGGGAGAGCATCCGGACTGGGGAACCAAGGTCTTTGATTTCGGGAAGAGCGAGGTAAAGAACTTCCTGATCGGCAACGCCCTGTTCTGGATCGAGCAGTTCCATATCGACGGCCTGAGAGTCGATGCCGTCGCGTCCATCCTCTACCTGGATTACGGCAGGAGGGACGGCGAGTGGGTGCCGAATGAATTCGGCGGCAACAAGAACCTGGAGGCGATCGAGTTCTTCAAGCATCTGAATTCCGTGGTCCGCGGCAAACACCACGGCGTCATGATGATCGCGGAGGAATCCACCGCATGGCCGAAGGTTACCGACATTCCCGAGAATGACGGACTGGGCTTCTCCATGAAGTGGAACATGGGATGGATGCACGACTTCCTCGAATACATGAAGCTGGATCCCTATTTCCGCAAGTTCAACCATAACAAGATGACCTTCGCCATGACCTACGCCTACTCCGAGAAGTACTGCCTGGTTCTGTCCCACGACGAGGTCGTCCATCTGAAATGCTCGATGCTGAACAAGATGCCGGGCTATTACAGCGACAAGTTTGCCAACCTCAAGGCGGCTTACGCCTTCATGTTCGGCCATCCGGGCAAGAAGCTGCTCTTCATGGGCCAGGAATTCGCGCAGGAGAGAGAGTGGTCGGAGGACCGTGAACTTGACTGGTTCCTGCTGGAGCAGCCGGAGCACAGGCAGATCCAGGATTACATGGCAGAGCTTCTGCAGCTGTATAAGAGCACGCCGGCTTTGTATGACGCGGACTGCATCCCGGCAGGCTTTGAATGGATCAACGCGGACGACGCGGACCGCAGCATCTACAGCTTCCTGCGTCACAGCGCGGACGGAAAGAGCAACCTGCTTTTCGTGATCAACTTTACTCCGATGGCCAGACCGGATTACCGTGTCGGGTGCACAAAGAAAGGCACCTACCGTCTGGTACTGGACGGGGATGAGGAGCGTTTCGGAGGCGCCGGAACCATGCATCCGGAATCCTATAAGGCGATTGAGTCCGAGTGCGACGGCAAACCGTATTCCTTCGCTTATGACCTGCCGCCTTACCGCGTGGCAGTCTTCCGCTACAGATAAGATACAGCAGTGCTTCTGACGGCTGCAGAATGATAAGAACCTGCCTGCGCAGCTGAACGGTCTTGCCGGATCAGCTGCGCGGTCTGCCCTGAAGGGGCAGACGGAAAAGGGAAGGAAGCAGGAAAGAAAGGGGCCTCGTGTATCATGAAGTCCAAACCAGGGGTTAAGTACAGCGGAAATCTGAAAAAACACTGGAGCTGGTCGCTGGGCCTGTCCTTTACACTGATCCTTCTGACTGCGGCAGTGTTCTGGATCGACCGCAAAGCAGGTTTTCTGGTGCTGGCGTTCACCATTGTTTATCTGGTGATCGTCCTTGTGCTCTATCTGCGTTTCAGACCACGGATACTGAATGCGCTGCTGGAATTTGCCAACAGTTATGAGCAGACCGAAGGGGAGGTGCTGAGGCAGATCGAGATCCCCGTTACCATGATTGACATGGAGGGACGGGTGATCTGGATGAACGAAGCCTTCAGCACACTGACGGAGCGGCCGGAGAAGTTCAGCAGGAATATCAATGTCATTTTTCCCGAGATGGCAGTGGAGGTGCTGCCTTCCTCCGGTTCGGACAAAGACATAGAGCTGGAGTACAAGGAGCACGATTACAGGGCGCACATTCAGCGCATCAGCCTGACGAACCTGATCAGGGAGACGGAACTGCTGGAGGAAGTGGTATCCGACGCCGGGACCTGGTTCTACATGGTCTATCTGATCGATGAGACGGAGCTGAACCGGCTGCGGCTGGAGAACCGCAACCAGAAAAATGCCGTAGCGCTTGCCTATATTGACAATTATGAGGAAGCCCTGGACGGGATTGATGAAGTCCATTCCTCGCTGATGAATGTGCTTGTGGACAGGGAGATCAACAAGTATTTTTCCTCCTTCGACTGTCTTGCCAGGAAGCTGGAGAAGGATAAATACCTGATTGTACTGAACCAGAAAAGCCTTGACAGGCTGACCGAGGACCATTTCTCCATTCTGGAGGAGGTGAAGACGGTCAACATCGGCAACGACGTCGGCATGACCATCAGCATCGGCGTGGGCATGGGCGGGAGCTACCAGCAGAATCACGATTATGCCCGCTCCGCAATCGAGATGGCGCTCGGCCGCGGCGGGGACCAGGCGGTCGTCAACCGCGAGTCCCAGATGACCTTCTACGGCGGAAAGTCGCAGAGAAATGAGAAAAATACCCGGGTCAAGGCCCGTGTCAAGGCGCAGGCCATGCGCGAGATCATGGAGTCCAAGGACCGCGTGCTGACCATGGGGCACCAGATCACGGACATGGATTCCCTGGGCGCCGCGGTGGGTATCTTCCGGGCGGCAAAGACCCTGGGAAAGCCTGCCTATATCGTCATCGGCGAGAATACGGGCTCCGTGGACTGGTGGATCGACGCGCTCAGGTCCAGCAAGGATTACGATGAGGATATCTTCATCAGCCATGAGCAGGCGATCGCCATGACCAACATGAATACGGCGGTCGTCGTGGTTGATACAGCCCGCACCACGATGGTGGAATGCGGGGAGATCCTCTCCATGACGAACACGGTCGTAGTCCTGGATCACCACCGGCAGACGACGGAACAGATTACGGGAGCAGCCCTGAGCTACATAGAGCCATCGGCCTCCTCCGCCTGTGAGATGGTGGCGGAAGTCCTCCAGTATTTTGAGGAGGATGTACGGCTCAGGGGGCTGGAGGCGGACTGCATGTACGCCGGCATTATCATTGATACCAATAATTTCGTGGCCAAGACGGGCGCCAGAACCTTTGAGGCTGCCGCCTACTTAAGGCGCGCCGGGGCGGACGCCACGCGGGTGCGCAAGGCCCTCAGGGATGACATGGACAGCTATAAGGCCCGGGCGGAGGCTGTACGGCACGCGGAAGCCTTCATGGGCTGCTATATGATCTCCATCCTTCCGGCAGGCAACCTGGCGACGCCCAACGTAACCGCGGCCCAGGCGGCCAACGAGCTTCTGAACATCAACGGCGTCAAGGCGTCCTTTGTCGCGACCGAGTATGACAACAGAATCTTCATCAGCGCCCGGGCGATCGACGAAGTGAATGTGCAGCTGGTCATGGAGCATCTTGGCGGCGGCGGTCATATGACGATCGCGGGCGCGCAGCTGACAGGCGTAAGCTGTGAGGAGGCGGTGGAGGAGATCCGCCGGACCCTGACGGAGATGACGGATGTGGGAGAGATCTGATTCTGTACCTGATTTGCTATGGAACGGGGATATGGTTCTGTGCTATGATGGACATGCCGGTCGGTTGACCGGCATGTTATACTGTACGGAGAAAACAGATCATAATCAGCATATCTGATAGAGATATTAAAAGAGAGGCGGGAGAAAATCATGAAAGTAATTCTTCTGGAAGATGTCAAAAAGGTCGGAAAAAAAGGCGAGATCGTGGAGGCGTCCGATGCCTACGCGCGCAACGTCCTGCTCCGCCAGAAGCTGGCGGTGGAAGCGACCGGAAAGGCGCGCAATGATCTGAAGCTTCAGAAAGCCAATGATGAGAAAGTGGCAGCGGAGAATCTTGCGGAGGCGGAAGCACTCAAAAAGAAGATCGAAGCGTCCTCTGTCACATTAAAGGTAAAGACCGGCGAAGGCGGAAGGCTGTTCGGCTCGGTTTCTTCCAAGGAGATCTCTGAGGCAATCCAGCAGCAGATCGGCGTGGAAGTCGACCGCAAGAAGATTGTGGTGGAGAACCCGATCAAGAATGTCGGGGAGATGGAGGTGCTGCTTAAGCTGCACACCAAAGTGCGCGCGAACCTGAAGGTGAAGGTTGAGAGCCTGTAAGAAGAAGTTACTATTCACGGCCTGATGTGTGGAGGGCCGTGAATTGCAACAAGGAGGAGCATTTCCTTCCGGGGCCGGGAAAAGTCACGGGACTGCGCGGGGCGAAGCCTGTATCTGAGGACCTGATATGGATGAGAATTTAATCAAACGGATTCTGCCGCACAGCCAGGAAGCGGAGAAGTCGGTGATCGGATCGATGATGATCGATCAGGAGGCGATCGCGGTCGCGGCGCAGAAGCTGACAGCCGATGATTTTTATCAGAAGGCGTACGGCCTTCTTTTCAGCGCGATCGTGGACCTGGATGCCGCCGGAAAGCCGATCGACGCAGTGACGCTCCAGAACCGGCTCCGTGAGATGGATGCGCCGGAAGAGCTGGCCGATGTGGAGACGCTCGCGGAGATGATCAACGCGGTTCCGGTCTCGACGAATATCGCGGCTTACGCCGGGATCGTGGCGGATAAGGCGCAGCTGCGGAGAATGATCAGAACGATGGAGGAGCTTACCAACGCCTGCTACGCGGACAAGCAGGAGGCGGAGGACCTCATGGCTGAAACCGAGAAGCAGATTTTCCGGATTCTGCAGCGTTCGCAGGACAGGGCATTCACGCCGATCGCTGATATTGTCATGAGCGCGCTGAACCGGATTTCGTCGGCCAGCCTGGCCGGAAGCACCGTGACCGGCCTGGCGAGCGGCTTCCCGGATCTGGATTTTAAGACCAGCGGTTTTCAGAATTCCGACCTGATTCTGATCGCGGCCAGACCCTCCATGGGGAAAACGGCTTTTGTGCTGAATATAGCGGACCATATGGCCTTTCATGACGGAAAGACGGTCGCGATCTTTTCCCTCGAGATGTCGAAAGAGCAGCTGGTCAACCGCCTGCTCTCCCAGGAGTCCAATGTGGACGCCATGAAGCTGCGGACAGGGAATCTGTCTGACGCGGAGTGGGACAGTCTGGTGGCGGGAGCGGATGTTATCGGCAAGTCCAATCTGATTATAGATGATACGCCCGGCATCTCTCCGGCGGAGCTGCGCAGCAGATGCCGGCGCTATAAGCTGGAATATAATCTGGATATTATACTGATCGATTACCTGCAGCTGATGTCGGGAAGCGGCAGCCGCCGGACGGACTCGAGGCAGCAGGAGATCTCGGAGATCTCCAGGTCCCTCAAGGAAATCGCCAGGGAACTGCAGGTCCCGGTGATCGCGCTCAGCCAGCTCTCCCGCGCCGTGGAGCAGCGTCCCGACCACCGGCCGATCCTGTCGGACCTTCGCGAATCCGGCGCGATCGAGCAGGATGCGGACGTCGTCATGTTCCTTTACCGGGAAGATTATTACAACAAAGATACAGAACGCAAGGGAATCGCGGACGTGATTATCGCCAAGCAGAGGAATGGCCCGCTGGGAGATATCGAACTTGCCTGGCTGCCGGAGTACACCAAGTTCGCCAGCCTTGAGCGGAACTATCAGCAGAGGCAGTAAGGAGAGAGCGGGGACGGAGAAGTCCGCCTTCGCAGGGTGACAGTTTGGCTGACAGAAACTTTATCTATATCGCAGAGTGCAGGGACGGAAGCTGGTATACCGGCTGGACGACGGATCTTGAACGGCGGATGGAAGCCCACAACAGCGGCCGCGGCGCTAAATATACAAAGTCCCGCAGGCCGGTGAGGCTGATCTACTGGGAGGAATATCCGACAGAGAATGAGGCGCGGCGCCGGGAATACGCAATTAAGCAGCTCAGCAGACAGGAGAAGGAAAAGCTGGTGCGCTCTGCGGCAGGAAAGGATACAGATATGAGTGTGGAACAGTTTTTTGACAGGGTGCTTTCCGTCCGCCTGACGGAAGACCGGAAAGCGCTGGACATTATCGACCAGACCCTGCTTCCCGGAACGATCAAAAGGATCCGCCTGGAGACGAAGGAAGAGATCTGGGAGGCCATTAAGAAACTCAGGGTCCGCGGGGCGCCGGCGATCGGCGTGACGGCAGCATACGGGATGGCCGTACTGAGCAGCCGCTTTGAAGAAGATTCTTTTGACGCTTTTTATGAGCATTTTAAGGCTCTGAAGGAATACCTGGCTTCCTCCAGGCCGACAGCGGTCAACCTTTTCTGGGCGCTGAACCGGATGGATGAGACGGCCCTCGCGGTCCGTGAGAAGGGCGTGGCAGCCGTCAAAGAAGCCCTGTATGCGGAAGCGGAAGCGATCCGTGAGGAGGATGTCGCCATCAGCCGGAATATAGGTGAGATCGGATTCGGGCTCCTGAAAGAACTGAAAAAGGACGGAAAACCGGTCGGCATTATGACCCACTGCAACGCGGGAACCCTGGCCACCGCCAAGTACGGAACCGCCACGGCTCCCATGTACACCGCGCTGGAGCATGGCTGGGCGGGGACGGATATGCATGTCTACTGCGATGAGACAAGGCCCCTTCTGCAGGGCGCGCGGCTGACCAGCTTTGAGCTTCATTCCGCGGGAATCACGACGACCCTGCAGTGTGACAATATGGCCTCCCAGCTCATGAAATCGGGAAAGATCGATATCATATTTGTGGGCTGCGACCGTGTGGCCGCAAACGGGGACGCCGCCAACAAGATCGGTACCAGCGGACTGGCGATCCTCGCGAATTATTACGGGATTCCCTTCTACGTCTGTGCACCGAGCTCAACGATCGACCTTAAAACCGCGACAGGGGAGCAGATTCCCATCGAGATGAGGGAACCGGATGAGGTGACGCAGATGTGGTATAAGGAGCGGATGGCTCCGGAAGGCATCGAAGTATTCAATCCCGCTTTCGATGTGACGGATCATTCCCTGATCACCGGCATGATCACTGAAAAAGGACTGTGCACGGATCCCTTCGGGGAAAGCTTCCGGAAGATCGGGCTGAAATAAAAAAATACCGGACACATATGCCTTCTGCCTGAAAGTGGTGTATTTTGCATATTGCGATAACCGAATTGCAGAAGGAGACATTATATGAACAGAGATCTGACATCAGGGGAACCTTCGAAGGTACTATGGATGTTCTGTCTGCCTTTGTTTGGGAGCATCATCTTTCAGCAGCTGTACAATATCGCAGACAGCCTGGTAGCAGGAAAGTTCATCGGGGAGAACGCGCTGGCAGCGGTTGGGAACAGTTATGAGATCACGCTGATTTTTATTGCTTTTGCGTTCGGATGCAATATCGGCTGCTCGGTGATCGTATCCAGGTATTTCGGGGCAAAGGATTATACCGGGATGAAGACGGCAGTATACACTGCACTGCTCTCGAGCGGAGTCCTCTGCGCGCTTCTGATGCTGACCGGGATGGCCGGCTGTGATCATTTTCTGCATCTGATCCGCACACCTGCGGAAGTTTTCGCGGATTCGAAATTGTACCTGGATATCTATCTGTGGGGACTGCCGTTTGTATTCTTCTACAATATCGCCACAGGGATCTTTGCAGCGATGGGAGATTCCAGGACCCCGTTTCTTTTTCTTGGAGCATCCTCTACGGTCAATATCGGAATGGATATCTGGTTCGTGAGCGGGTTCCATATGGGAGTTGCCGGCGTGGCCTGGGCGACATTCATCTGTCAGGGCGTCAGCTGTGTGCTGGCTATGCTTGTGGTTTTTGCCCGGTTGAAGGAAATACATACGAAAGGCAGACCTGCCGTTTTTTCTTTTCCGGTCTTTCAGAAAATCGCAGCTGTGGCGGTTCCGAGCATTCTGCAGCAGAGCTTTATCTCGGTGGGAAATATCATTATCCAGGGCACGATCAACGGATTTGGGCCGGGCGTAATGGCAGGCTATTCCGCGGCGGTCAAACTGAACAATCTGGTGATCACGTCCTTTACAACGCTCGGAAACGGGATCTCCAATTATACGTCGCAGAACATCGGAGCGGGAAAGCTGAAGCGGATCTCCGAAGGCTTCCGCGCAGGCGTACGGATGGTCTGGCTGCTGTCAGTGCCGCTGGCCGCAGCATACTTCTTTGCGGGAGAGTGGTTCCTGAATCTGTTTATGAAGGCGCCGACCGCGGAAGCGATGCACACAGGCATCCTGTATCTGCGCATTCTTTCGCCGTTCTACTTCGTGGTCTCGGCGAAGCTGGTTGCGGACGGCGTCCTCCGCGGGGCGAGCATGATGGGAAAGTTCATGATCGGAACTTTTACGGATCTGATCCTGCGTGTTGTGCTGGCGCTGTTCCTGTCCCGGACGGCTCTTGGATCGACCGGCATCTGGTGTGCGTGGCCGATCGGATGGTGCGTTGCGACCGTGCTTTCCCTGTATTTTTACATGAGTGGGCCCTGGCATGACGCCTGAAACAACGTCCCAATGACTTCCGGCGGGGGCCATTGGTTCAGGCGGGAGATCAGCTGTGAAATAGTCAGGCATGAATTGAAACAAATTAATATAGGAAAACTGTCCAAATATAGAAGAATTCCTGGCTGCTTATAGCGGTCAGGGATCTTTTGCGTCTATCGGGTTGCAGATGATGGGGGATTTCAAGCAAAGTTTTGAATGTTCACTAACCACATTTCAAGCAAAGAATAGATATGACAGATGTACACTTTCTGTACACCATGAATGAAAGATAGAACACAAAAAGAAGGAGCAGGATCTCTCCCACTCCTTCAAAAGTGCCTGTATTAAGCGGCTCGCATCAGCTGAAGTATCTGTCCAGCAGGCCCTTGAATGCCTTGCCGTGTCTGGCCTCGTCACGGGCCATCTCATGGACGGTGTCATGGATCGCGTCAAGGTTGAGGGCTTTGGCTCTCTTCGCAAGATCAGTCTTGCCCATGGTTGCGCCGTTCTCGGCATCCACACGGATCTGAAGATTCTTATTTGTGTCCGCGTACAGAACTTCTCCGAGAAGCTCAGCGAACTTGGCAGCATGCTCCGCTTCCTCAAATGCTGCGGTCTTGTAATATTCTCCGACTTCCGGATAGCCTTCCCTGTAAGCCTGGCGGGACATAGCCAGATACATGCCGACTTCGGAGCATTCTCCTTCAAAATTGGATCTCAGGTCTGCCTTAATGTCTTCCGGAGCATCGGAGGCAACCCCGACCACATGCTCTGCAGCCCATGTAAGCTCGTCAGCCTGCTTTGTGAACTTGGAAGCAGGAGCCTTACATACAGGACATTTCTCCGGTGGATTCTCGCCTTCAAAGACATAACCGCATACGTTGCATACCCATTTTGCCATAATATTCTCCTTTCATAAAGCGGTCCAGGTTCGCTTCCCTGAACTTTTTGCCTATAGTGCTAAAAATGTGACTGGCAGAGAAACTGCAGTCACTGGTGTTCACCAATATATCTTTATGTAGATACAGTCAGATTGTACCAAATCAGCTGTAGCATGTCAATTGAACAAGTTAAGCGTCGATTTGCTGCAAATCCAGTTTCAGCGCAGATCAGAAGGTGCATCTGCTGCACCCGGCAGCCTGGCCGCTTTAGGGGAATCCTGTACCGAACAGCCCGTCCGCCCTGACTTATCCACATCTCCACATAAAATTGTTAATAACTTTTTAATATTTCCCTCCGGATATTCTTTCAAAGGCTTGACATAAATATTGCAGTTTGTTATCATGAAACCAGTCAGCGCGTAACAATTCTGTAATATAATTATTAAAAATGAAATCTTTCAAGCCGCCCGGATTCCGTTCCGGATAGCATCCGAAGCTCATTCAGCCCGGATTGGAAGAGAGAGAAAGCCGCCGGACGGCTTTCCGGAGGAGAATATCAGTATGAGAAAAAATCTGGCAGGATACGTTGTTTTTGGGGTGACATTCGGACTGCTTGCAGCAGGCATGAGTACGGCGGCATATGCGGTTCCGGCCGGAAGCACCGGCTACGCAAACTGCTCGGACGCGATCAATATCCGTTCTGCGGCGGGCCCGGACAGCACTGTCATCGGAACCCTCTATAATAACGACGAGGTTTATGTGGAGTCCGTTGATGATCTCGGCTGGGCTCTGATCTACGCGAACGGCGTGGAAGGCTATGTTGCGGGACAGTATCTGTCTTCCGCCCCGAATTCCAATACGTCGGGCAGCGGAACTTCCGCTTCCTCTACGGATACCGGAGCGGGATCTTCCTCTAACGTAGACGCCCTTTACCAGGCTTATCTGGACGCCCAGGACGCGGCCATGCATCCGGCCAATGAGGCGGAAGCGCAGGCGACGGCGGACGCGGCGGTTGCGGCTTACAATGCATATGTAGCTGCAGCAAACGGCGCTCCGGCTTCTTCCGGCAGCAATTCCTCTTCATCCTCCACAGCGTCTTCAGCGAGTGTGGATGAACTCTATCAGGCATATGTTGCCGCTCAGGACGCGGCCATGCATCCTTCCAGCGAGGAAGAGGCGCAGGCAACCGCGGCGAAGGCTGTGGAAGCTTACAATGCATACCTTTCCGCGATCAATGCGGCGGACGCGGCAGCGGCTGCAGGAACCAGCACAGGCACTTCCTCTTCTTCCTCCGTTTCGGAATCCCAGGTGGACGCCCTTTACCAGGCTTATCTGGCGGCGGAAGACGCGGCCATGCATCCTTCCAGCGAGGAAGAGGCACAGACTACGGCAGCGGCCGCAGTTGAAGCATACAACGCTTATCTGAAAGCTGTCAACGCCTACGATGAGGCGGTGGCGAACGGAACAGCGGTTTCCGAAGACAACGTACCGGTTGTGGATGACAGCAGTTCCCAGAGCACGGAGACAGGCACAAGCCAGTCCGGCGCGGCGACAGGCAGCGCGATCGCGCAGTACGCCACACAGTTTGTCGGCAATCCTTATGTATACGGCGGCTCCAGCCTTACAGGCGGCGCGGACTGCTCCGGATTCGTCATGGCAGTATTCGCCCACTTCGGAATCAGCCTTCCGCACAATGCGGCAGCCCAGAGCGGATACGGCAGTTCGGTCTCCATGAGCGACCTTCAGCCCGGCGACCTGCTCTTCTATTCAAACGGCGGCGGCATCGGCCATGTGACGATCTACATCGGCAACAACCAGGTATGCCACGCGAGCAACTCCAAAGTCGGCATCGTAATCTCTTCGATCAACTACCGCACACCGTGCGCGGCAAGGAGACTGGTCTGATCCTGCTGGCGGGAAGAGGAAAGCTCTTTGGAAAAGGGATGCTTTCTGAAGATTATACAGGCAGAACAATAAAGAATAAACAGCTAGACAGCCGTACCGGTTTTCGCCGGTACGGCTTTTCTATTGGACAGGGCGGCATGAGCTGCCCCGAATGATCCTGATATTTACAGTAGAAGTCTGACAATAGAGAAAATTGTGCGAACCAGATTATCAAATCCGGGACGAACAGACGGTCGGAAAGGGTAATTTGCACAAAGAAAGGCTTTTCATGGACGAATGCAGGATGCGGCTGTGGAAAGCGGCCTGCTTTTATCCACTCTTTTTTTCCACAGATTTCATTTTCCGAAAGAGCCATTTTGTTGACTTATACACGAATTTATCCACATTATCCACATTTTCCGGAAGGAAAAAGAGAAACAGAGACGGTTCAAAGAGCGGAACAGCTGTTTTGTGAATATTGCAAAATCCGGACGGAATCCATTTATTTCCCCAAAAGAAGGTTGACAACAGAACTTTGAATCAATTGGGAGATCTTTCAGACAGTTTCGACTTCTGTTTCGTTCTGCATGTTTCGTCAGAGACATTATGACTCTTCTTCGGGGATTAGTTGTGTGCTATACTGGCAGGGAAAGTGACAGTTTTTTCAGGAGGAGAGACAGGAGATGGTGCTGCAGACGGAGCGTATAACAGATCTGACTTTGCCGGAGCTGGACTGCTATGCGCGGCTTCGGGAGCCGCAGCTGTATCACCTGTTTGAGCCGGAAGCGGGGGCTTTTATCGCGGAAAGTCCCGTGGTGATCGAAAGAGCGCTCGAAGCAGGCTTCAGGCCTCTTTCCTTCCTGCTGGAGGAGGGGCAGCTTCCTGTCCTTGAGCAGCTCTCTGCACAGTTTCCGTCTTCCGGGGCGGATGGGGATGAAAGGATTCCGGTCTATGTATCGGATATGGATACCCTTTCCGGGATCACGGGTTACCGCCTGACCCGGGGGATGCTCTGCGCCATGCGGCGCCGGCCGCTGCCGGATGCAGGACAGCTCTGTGCCGAGGCGGAGCGGATCCTGGTGCTGGAGGAAGTCGTGAATCCCACGAATGTCGGGGCGATCTTCCGGAGCGCGGCGGCTCTGGGCATGGATGCGGTTCTTCTCACGAAAGGCTGCAGCGACCCGCTTTACAGAAGGTGTATCCGGGTCAGCATGGGGACGGTTTTCCAGATTCCCTGGACCTTTTTCGGGGAGGATTGTAAGTGGCCTGAAAAAGGAATGGAGCTGCTGCGCAGGCATGGCTTTAAGACGGTCGCCATGGCGCTCAGGGAGGATGCGGCGGCGCTGGATGATCCGGGCCTGAACGCGGAGAAAAAACTGGCTGTCATAATGGGCACGGAAGGCGACGGGCTGAAAGACCGGACGATTGCCGACTGCGATTATATGGTCCGCATAGCCATGGCGCACGGGGTGGATTCTCTTAACGTAGCCGCGGCAAGCGCCGTGGCCTGCTACCAGCTCGGACGCCGCTGACAGACCAGGCGGCCGGAGCAGAGACAGGATGTAGTGGACAGACCAGGCGGCCGGAGCAGAGACAGGATGTAGTGAGATCCGGCGGCCGGAACAGAGCCCGGACGCCGCTGACAGACCAGGCGGCAGGAACAGAGACTGGGCGCCGCGGACAGGCACAGCAAAGGAAACAATGAAGACAGGCATTTCCAGCAGAGTACGGAGGTAATCATTATGAAGGTAATGCTGATTGGCGGTACGGGAACGATCAGTTCCGCTGTTGTGGAATCTCTGCTTAAGCGCGGGGATGAGGTGGTTCTGCTGAACCGGGGCAATAACGCCGCTCCGGACGGAGTGCGCCTTATAAAGGCTGACATCCACAGGGAGGATGAGGTGAGAGCGCTCCTCGACGGAGAACAGTTTGACTGTGTATGCGAGTTTACCGGATTTGTGGCGGAGGACGCCCTGAGGGATATCCGCCTCTTCAGCGGAAAGACCGGGCAGTTTATCTATATCAGCAGCGCTTCCGCCTACGAGAAGCCGGTCCGCTCCTATCCGATCACAGAGAAGACGCCGCTTATCAATCCTTACTGGGAGTATTCCAGAAACAAGGCCATATCGGAGGATATCTATTTTAAAGCATACAGGGAAGAAGGATTTCCTGTGACTGTTGTCCGGCCGAGCCATACCTTCAATGAGAAGCGCCTTCCGACGGCTTTTCATGGAAAGAAAGGCCCCTGGCAGATCGTAAAGAGAATACTGGACGGGAAAGCGGTGATCCTCCCCGGAGACGGCACCTCCCTCTGGACCACGACCTTCTCTTCTGATTTTGCCGTGGGCTTTACCGGCCTGATCGGGAATAAGGCTGCGATCGGGGAAGCCTTCCATATTACGACAGATGAGGTTATGAGCTGGAACCAGATCTACGGGACGATTGCGGCGGCTCTGGGCAGGGAGGCCAGGATCGTTCATATTCCGTCGGAAATTCTGGCGGCGGATGACCCGGGCTGGGATCTCGAAGGACAGCTTCTGGGAGACAAGTCGAATTCCGTCATCTTTGATAATACAAAGATAAAATCATTTGTCCCGGAATATCACTGCGTCATTTCCATGGCGGAAGGCCTGAGCAGAGCAGCCCGCTATATGGCGGAGCATCCGGAGGATCAGGTCGGGGATCCGGAATTCGATCAGTGGTGCGATCAGGAAATTGCCAGATACGGCAGGGATGCGATATAATAAAACCGATCTGAACGGTCCGGCGGACCTTTTTATAACTGCCCGGGGCCGGGCGGCTGACATTTCTGAAAGAGAGGAAAGAATACTATGATGAAAGAATCACCGTCTTCCTGCATCCAGCTCAAGGAAGGAACCCATGTCGCGAAAGTTGTCCTGATGCCGGGAGATCCGCTGCGCGCGAAGTACATCGCGGAGCATTATCTGGAGAATCCGGTTCTTTTCAATGACGTGCGGAATATGTACGGCTATACCGGCACATATAAGGGAAAAGAAGTTTCTGTAATGGGTTCCGGTATGGGTATGCCCTCCTTTACCTTGTATGCCTATGAGCTCTACACCTTCTTCGGAGTGGAAGCGATCATCCGTGTGGGATCCGCCGGAGCACTGCAGGAAAGCGTCCATATCAGAGACGTCGTGATCGCGATGTCGGCGTCGACCAACTCTTCCATGCCTGCGGTCTATCCGCTTCAGGGCATGATGGCTCCCACGGCAAGCTTCGATCTGCTTGAGCTTGCGGTGAATGCTGCCAGGAAGCTGGGCGTGCGCGCGGACCTCGGTCAGGTATTCTCCTCTGATTTCTTCTACAATCCGGATAAGGAGATCAACGAGAAGGCCCGCAGGAGCGGACATCTGTGCGTGGAGATGGAGACGGCGGCTGCCTATCTGACTGCCATGAACTGCGGCAAGAAGGCGCTTTCGATTCTTACCATATCCGATTCCATCGTGACGGGAGAAGGGCTAAACGCCCAGGAGAGACAGGACAGCTTCCATGAGATGATGGAGATTGCCCTGGAGACAGCCGCGAATGCGGATGTCTGACAGGTGACTGTTCCGGAGACAGCAAAAATGCGGATGCCCGGGCGGTGAATGAGCTGAAACTGCGCTGAGACTGCCGGAAATGCAGGTTTCTGAGTATGGATTATTCTGAAACAGCTATATTTATCATGGAGATTGTGGGGACCGTGGCTTTCGCGTCTTCCGGCGCGATCCTGGCCATCCACAGAGAGATGGATCTGTTCGGCGTGATCGTGCTGGGCGTGACCACCTCCGTGGGAGGCGGGCTGGTCCGGGATCTGATCCTGGGGATCGTCCCTCCCGGCATGTTTTCTAATCCGGTCTATACCATGGTTGCCATCGGGGTTTCCCTCCTGGTTTTTCTCTGGATGTATTTCAGGGCAGGCAGCAGCAGGATGGCGAAGAAGGTGGAGAAGGCCTACGAGGAAATACTTTTTCTCTCGGATTCGGTCGGACTTGGAATCTTTACAGTCGTCGGAGTGAACACGGCGAGAAATGCCGGCTATGACCAGACCTTTCTTCTGGTGTTTGTAGGTGTTCTCACCGGAGTGGGAGGAGGCCTGATGCGCGATATCATGGCGGAGGAAAAGCCATATATCCTGCACAAACATGTATATGCGGTGGCGTCCATTGCGGGCGCTGTTCTCTGCGTTTATTCCGGAAGGCTTGCAGGCCGCCTGGTGTCCATGACAGCAGGTGCCGCCCTTGTTTTGCTGCTTCGCGTGCTGGCAGCCCGCTATCGCTGGAATCTTCCGAAGATCCGGCTCTGAAAGGCGGGAAGGCCGGCTGACTTTCATTTGGAGGGCGTACAGAATGGGGATTGTGGTGGTTGGAGCTGCATTTGTTGATATCAAAGGATATCCGCTGGCCCAGTATATTCCGGGCGGGCGGAACGTCGGAAGAGTCCTTCAGGTTCACGGGGGTGTGAGCAGGAATGTGGCGGAGGACATCGCGAACATCCAGCTGAAGCCTACTTATGTCAGCGTCCTGGATCACAGCGGAATCTCCGCGGACGTGCTGAACCGTCTGCAGGCGCACCATGTGAATACGGAGTATATCCGCAGAACGGAGGACGGGCTCGGCACCTGGCTGGCGATTTTTGACAATAATGGAGATGTGACGGCTTCCATATCCAAGAGGCCGGATCTGAAGGAGATCGCAGACATTTTCCGGGAGCAGGGCGACGAGATCGTAAGAAGCGCGGACAGCATCGCCGTTGAGATCGACATGGAGACGGAGGTGCTGGAACCGATCTTTGATCTGGCGCAGAAGTACGGAAAACAGGTATATGCGGTGGTCTCGAACATGTCGATTGCCATGGAGCGGAGGGGACTTCTGGGCCGGACCGGCTGCATCGTCTGCAACAAGCAGGAAGCCGGACTCCTGTTTTCGGAAAACTATGAAGGGATCGCGCCGGAAAAACTGGCGCTTATCATAAGGGAGAAGATCGAGAATGCCGAGATTCCGCGTATGGTCGTGACCCTGGGACAGGACGGAGCGGTGTATGCCGGCCTGGACGGAGAGACAGGCTACTGCCCCGGACTGAAGGTCGACGTCATCGATACGACAGGCGCGGGGGACGCGTTTTTTGCCGGCTGTGCGATCGGTCTTACCTACGGGAAGAGCCTGGAGGAGGCAAGCCAGATCGGAACAAGACTGGCCGCTTCCGTGATCGCAATCAAGGAGAATGTCTGCCCGGAATTCAACCCGGAGGAATTCGGCCTTTCCGGCGCAGGCCAGGCCTGACCATCCGGGACTTGCTGATTGATTCTGAACTTCAGATTTTGATGCACTGATATCATACAGAACAAAAAAAGAGTGAGGACGCCGCGTCTTACGATGCGCTGTCCTCACTCTTTTTGCGCGATAAAGCCCGAAAGTGTCTGCCAAAATAAGGCCGTGAATATAACATCGTTTTCCCAAATTTCGGAAAAAGCTTAAGAAAGCTTAATAAATCAGAATCGGATCTATGCTATCATGGATGCAGCATAAGCTTATGAGACATCTGAAAACTGGAAGCACGGCCAAGGCTGCACGCGCATTGCGTGCGCAAGTAGCTGAGGATAAAGGTGTTCGCCTGCCAGCCCAAGGCTGCGCGTGCATTGCGTGCGCAGAGATTATACAGGAAAACACTGCTGCGAAGATATCGGAAGCTGTCATTCAGAATTAATCAGCGTTCACTGAGGCTCCCGCGCGCCGGGGTTAATTGATCTACTGCAGATAAGGAACGGGAGACGGCTCAGCGCCGGATGTCATAGCTCATATCCATGAGATCAATGATGGCCTGGGCGTCATCGGTTATATTGGCGTCTCCGTGGATCGTATGCTTGATCGCGCTGGAGGCTACGGCAAAGTTGATCATATCCATCGGCTTGAAGTCGTTCATCATCGCGTAGATGAGTCCGGAGGCGAAGGCGTCGCCGCCGCCCACGCGGTCGAGGATATTGAAGGTAAACAGTTTGCTCTCGAAGGTATGGTCCCGGAACCACATGAAGGCCTTGAGGGAATTCTCACTTCCGGAATAGGCGTAGCGGACATGGCGGGCGATGCACTTCAGATTGGGATAGCGTTCCGCGAAATGCTGGAAGACTTCATCCTGCTGTTCGTAGTCCGGCTGCATGGGAAGGCCGTCCTTCCAGTCGCCTGCGGACGGATCCGCCTCATCCTTATACAGATGATAGGGCTCGATCCCGAACAGGACGTCCACGTAGGGAAGGCACTGCGTGCAGAAGTCACGGGCCTGGTCCCAGGTCCAGAGACTGGAGCGGAAGTTGCCGTCAAAACTGACGGTCAGGCCCAGCTCTTTGGCGGTTTTGAGCATATTCAGGATCAGCTCGGCACAGCCCGGGCCCAGAGCGGGCGTGATCCCGGACAGATGAAGCCAGTCAAAGCCGGTCAGCAGGCTCTTCAGGTCGAAGCCGGAAAAATCATATTCCGTGATCGCACTGTGCTTCCGGTCATAGGTGACTTTGGAGGCCCGGATTCCATAACCGGTTTCAAGATAGTAGGTCCCCAGCCTGTGCGTCGGGGTCTCCTTCGGGCTGGACAGAATGACGGGCGTGCAGTGGACGTCGTTGGATCTGAGCCAGCGGATGGCGCTCTTTCCGAGGGAATTATTGGGGACCACGCTGAAGAAGGTACTGTCGATCCCCAGATTGGCCAGCGAGAGGGCGATATTTGCCTCGCTTCCGCCATAGCTGGCGTCGAATTGGGAAGCCATGCGGATCTTTTCATAGTTTGGCGGCGTCAGGCGCAGCATGATCTCGCCGGCGGTTATGAAGGTCTTTGTGCAGCGTTTTTGTCCAAGCAGCGGATTACGGTGTTCCATATGGCAGTCCTCCCTGTTATGCATTTACAGACGGATCAGAGTCTCTGAGTTTACAGGTATGATCAGGGTCTTCTGAGATGATCAGGATAATCAGACTCCTTCTGAAGAAAATGATAATGGGAAAATGAAGACGGGTCAAGAAGGTCTTGCGGATACTAATGAGAGAATAAAAAGAGAAAACCCGGAGAAAAATAAGAGAATTAAGGAGGAAGCGGAATATGAAAAAAGAATTTGCAAGCGGAATAAGGACTGCGCTGCTGACGGCAGCGGCCGCGGTTATCATGGGAGGCGCAGCGTTCGGAGCGGAAGGCGGAGATGTCCTGCCGCAGGTCCTGCTGAACAGTCAGTGGGACTGGTACAGCACCGGCGAACCGACGTATAAGGACCTGTTCCATAATCAATATGAACTGGCCCGCCTGGACCGGGAGAGCGCCGCAGTCTATCCGGAGCTTGACAGCGCGCTGAAGGACTGGTCCGCTGAAAAACAGGCGGACGAAGAGAACTATAACAGCTATATGCATGAACTTGCGGATGACTACAATGCGAATGGGGCGCAGGTGCTGCCCCTGAAGGGACAGAGCGATCTCTATGTCCGCCGGGCGGATGAAAAGGTACTGAGCCTTCTGGAACTTAGTTCTTCCTATGAGGGAGGGGTTCACGGGATGTATGGCTTTTCCGGCTATAATTTTGATTCCCGGACCGGGGAGAAACTCACCCTGGACAGCGTGTTCCGGAATACGGAGGATCTGCCGGGGCTGATTGCCGGGAGCCTGTGGAAGACCTATCCGGAGAAATCCTTTTTCAGCCCGGACGAAACGCTTGCAGAGGATTATGCGAAAGGCCGCTATAAAGACTGGAACTGGACCCTGGACCCGAACGGTGTGACCTTCTATTTCGCGCCTTATTATCTGGCTTCCTATGCGGACGGGGCTCTGGAAGCTTTCATCCCCTTCCGGGGAAATGAGAGCATCTTTACCGGAGCGTTCGGCGAGCAGACCGGGGCATGGGCGATGGGGATGCCGGATTATTTCACGCAGAACTACATGAAGAGCGACGGCAGCTGGCATACCCTGTCCCTGATGGGAACGCCGGACAGCTATGACGCCTATGTCGGCCTGACGATTGAGAAGGACGGGGTACAGACCGCCGTGGCGGATCTCTGGTATTATGAGGCGGATTTCAGCCTGGTGCACGCGGCAGACGGGGCCAGCTATCTGTACGCCATGTATACGGCGGAAAATGATTATACCACGATCTGTGTTTATGACCTCTACGGAACCCCCTATAAGATCGCAGGCATCGACGGACGTTATGACTCCCGGTCCGAAGGTCCGGAGGATGTGCCGGAAGGTCAGTGGAAATGTGTGCTCTCCCATCCGGAGCGTTTTACCGTCAACTCCATCATTCAGTATCTGAGCACCTGCTTCGGCGACCGGGATTATGTGCCCGGGGCGGACGGAGTGCCTGTGCCGCAGACTTCGTATTATGAGATCGATTATCCACGTACGGTGACGCTGAAAATGGATCTTACTTTCCCGGGAGTTGAATACAGCGCCGGGAATCCTGAGGGAAAGGAAACCGCTGAAGTGACCGTGAAAAGCGGCGAGGTTCTGCGTTTCTGGAGAACAGACCGGGAGACTTATATGGATCTGAAGAGAGAGGACGGGAGCGCGGTCCGCTGCAGGCTCGACCAGGACCAGAGATGGCCGTTCCGGATCAACGGAGTCGATATCGAAGAAGCATTTGACGGAATAATGTTTGCGGGTTAAAGTGTATCTATAGCTTGAAGATGCAGGATTCCTGCGCCCCTGAAGGAAAGGGAGGACAGAGAAAGATGAACAGACCGCACAGCAGAAAAAAGACGATCATCGAGGGAACCGCTGAAGTAATCAAGGGCGAAAAAGTGGAAGGAACGCCTTCCGCGGCGGCCGGAATGCAGCAGGCGGCAGACGGGATGCAGCAGGAAGCAGAGGAAGAAAGCCGGGAGGAGAAGAAGGACTGATGCTTAAGATGCGGAATAAAGCAGATACGGCGGACCGCAGGGCGTCCATGTCCTGCGGCCGGGTTTTCGCGGCGGCTGCAGCTGTGATGATGATTATGGCAGTGATTCTGTCCGCTTCATTTTCCACTGTATGGGCCCGGGGAACAGATACGAATTATACGCAGATCAACAATACTGTCGCGAAAGGCGCGCGGAGCAAATATACAAAGCTGAAAGGCAAGGGCAGGGACACCGTCACCCTGATGATCTATATGATCGGAACGGACCTGGAGAGCCAGAACGGCATGGCGACCTCCGACCTCAATGAGATGCTCTACTCGGAGATCGATAACAGCAGGGTCAATATTCTGATCGAGACGGGCGGCTGCAGAAGGTGGAGAAACAGCGTGATTTCAGCGGGCAAGCTGCAGCGCTGGAAGCTGACGGGCAAGGGTCTTCAGCTGGACGACACCCTGAAGTCCCAGGCAATGACCAATGAACAGGCCCTGGCCGACTTCATCCAGTATGCGAAGAAGACAGCCCCCGCCGACCGCTATATGCTGATCTTCTGGGATCACGGCGGCGGATCTGTCAGCGGGTACGGATATGACGAGGTCTATCCGAATGATTCCATGGATGTGGGCGAGATTGCTTCCGCACTGAAAAAAGGCGGACTGAAATTTGACTTTATCGGCTTCGACGCCTGTCTCATGGCGACTCTGGAGACCGCGGTCGCCGTGGAACCCTACGCGGATTATATGATCGCCAGCGAGGAAGCCGAGCCGGGTACCGGCTGGTATTATACAAACTGGCTGAAGCTTCTGGACAATAACTCTTCGACCAACACCCTGGAGCTTGGCAGGCAGATCCTTGACGATTTCACCATGGCCTCCGCCCGCTCCAATTCCAGGTCTCAGACCACGCTTTCTCTGATTGACCTGTCGGAGCTTGACAGCAGCGTGCTCAAGAGCCTGACGGCATTCGGAAAGGGCCTGACCCGGCAGCTGAAGAGCCAGGACTTCCAGTCCGTGGCGACAGCCAGAAACGGAAGCCGTGAATTCGCCCAGAGCAATCATC
>ODAI012466660.1_pt1 | contig 26927 bp, 29 predicted proteins | sample 1539321 | NCBI WGS metagenome assembly ODAI01 (sample SAMN02144231, study PRJEB22623) | gut metagenome | biome: sheep rumen | host: Ovis aries | place: New Zealand
GAAAGTCCGTTTGAAGAGAAAAACTCAACGATTTTGTCATCAGGAGCCTTGTCTGAGTCCGGGAAGCACGTTATCTCCACATCAGGTGCACATCTTCCGGAGAGAAAAACGTGAGCCGGGGAACCCAGTCCGGCAGCCTGTGCCTGACGGACGAGCTCCGATGTGAGGAGAGTACCCATGCTGTGACCAAAGACCGCATATTCGCCTTCTCTGATGAGGTCTCCGTGAATTTTCAGCAGGTCGGCGGCACACTCTCTTATGTCGGTGAGCATAGGCTCAGAGGAGCGTGTGAAGCGTCCTGAGAGCTCCATAGGGACCACTCTGAGCTCCTTTGGCAGAAAGCGCTTGAAGGAGCTGTAGCTTTTAGCAGAGCCTCCTGCATGGGGGAGAAAGAAAAGTACCATATCAGTCCTCTACGGGAGTGCCCTTTTCGTTGAGAAGGTCGAATATCTCGCCCACCTTGCTTATGGACGCTACCAGTGAAAGGGGGATGTTGAGCTTGTAGGTATCGGTTATCTCTGAGCCGAGACCGAAAAGTCCGAGAGAGTCAAGGAAGAGGTCGTCGTAAACGTCAGTATCCCTGGTTATCTCAGAGGGGTCAACTCCGACGTAATCGGAGATAGCCTGCTTGAATTCATCAAAATTAAGGTTGTTCATTATTTATATTCCTTCTTTCTGAGGTATTTGAACTGTATCTTGCCGATGTCCTTGGGTATCTCCTCAACGAGGACTACCTTGTCGGGGACCTTGTAGGCGGAGAGCTTGCCGTCGAAATAGCGAGCCAGCTCACCACGGGTGACCTTTTCGTCGCCCTTAGGCTGAATATAGGCAACTATCTGCTGTCCGATAACTGGATGGGGCTCGTCGGTGACTGCGGCTGCTGCTATCTTTGGATGAGTCAGCAGGCAGGCCTCAACCTCCTCAGCATGGACAAGATTTCCTCCACGCTTGATGATACGCTTGCTTCTTCCGGCAAAACGAACGATACCATTCGGGAGCTTGTTTACAAGGTCGCCTGTGCAGAACCAGCGTCTGCCCTGCTCGTCGGTGAGTATCTTCTCAGCGGAGAGCTCAGGGTTGCCGAAGTAATTGAGGATAACACCGTCAGTGTATACGCAGAGCTCGCCGACTTCGCCTTCTGCAACGTCGTTATGCTTTTCGTCAATGACTCTGAAATCTGTGAAGGACAGCTTGCGGAAGTCGCTGGGGTCGGTGCCGGCATCTGTAGCGGAGTCCCATACTACCATAGTGCAGGTCTCAGAGGAACCAATGATGTTTACAACTCTTATGCCCAGCTTTTCAACGAAGGTATCAGCTATCTCCTTGGGGAGGACCTCTCCTGCGAAGTAGCAGATGCGGACACTTGAAAGGTCATATTTGTCGAAGTCCGGAGTGGACAGGAGGACCTTTGCAAGGGTGGAGGTGAGCTGGATTATGTTGACCTTGTACTTCTGAACGGTCTCCAGGAAGGATATGGGGTTGAACTGTGGCTGATACATAACTGTACCGCCCTTGAGTGACATCTGGAGTCCCATGCCGAAGCCGCCCTGATGATAGAGGGTCATGCCCAGCATCATAACGTCATCTGCGGTAAATCCGAGGTAGTCGCCCATTTCCTTCTGGGTGGAAAGGAATCCGCCGGAAGGAACTGAGAGTATCTTAGGAGTACCTGTGCTGCCTGATGTGCAGGCAAGTGACATAGTATGCAGGTACTCAGGCTGGTATATATCGCATTCCTTTTCGCCGAACTCAGCGATGAACTTTTCAGCGGAAACGTAGGTGCTGTCAGCGGGGATAGCCTCATCGGGAGCAAAGCATACTACCTTATCGAGGGAGAGCTGGCCGGGAACCAGGGCGCTTACAGCGCCGATAATGTTGTTATTGCGGTATTTCTCGGTGACGAAGAGCACCTTTGAAGTTGTAGCAGGGATGAGCCTTGAAAGCTCCAGGGAGCCGCTCTGAGGGTCCATGGGGACAGGCTGAGCGCCTATTCTTACTGCGGACCAGAACACGATGTACCACTCGATGCTGTTAGGCATACAGATGCCCACTTTATCGTCCGGACCTATGCCCAGCTTTTTCATAGCAGAGCCGAGGACAGCGGTACGCTCCATGAAATCCTTGTAGGATACGGTCTCGTCGTCTATGCGGAGAGCCGGCTTATCGGGAGTTTTTTCGGCATAGCCGGCATAGTAATCAAAGAAATTTTCTGACATCTCACTTACCTCCGTTAAGTCTTGCTGAAATGAAGTCAGCAGCCTCGTGCTTTACCCAGTGGTACTGTTCGCCGACTGGCATTGCGTGCATGATAGTCTCCTCTGAAACGTAGGAAGGTTTCTCGGCAATGTATATCTTTTCCTTTTCGCCCAGGGCTTTGTCCCAGAGCTTCTGGGTAGCCTCAGGGGACATCCAGTTGTCGTCGTCGCTGTATGCCATGAGGAAGTCAACGCCGTGTGTGCCCTCTTCGAGGACTCTCATGCCGTCGAGGTAGTCGTCACTGTACTGATAGGAGCTCCACTTGCCCTTTTTCATCCATATCGGTATGCTGCTCTGGTCAGCGAAGTTCATGAGCAGGGGGAAGAGGCTCACGCAGGCCTTGACTGTGGGACGCTTTACAGTTGCACGGAAGGCATAGCCGCCGCCCATGCAGAGTCCGAAGTTGGCCATATTGTTCTCGTCAAGCTCCGGGCGGTCCTCAACAAATTTGTATATAGCCTCAAAGGCTGATTCGAGCTGCGGACCTCCGCACTTGATGTTGTTGCTGATTATAGCTGCTCCTGCACCGGGCATATCGGGAGTTATAACCGCAATGCCTCTTTCGTTGAGCGGGTCAGAGAGCATTTCGAGCTCTTCCTTGCAGCTTCCGATGCCGGAGTATGTGAGTACTACAGGGTAGCTTTTTTTGCTGCCGTCGTCGGGGTAGTGGATGTAAGCTGGGACCTTTCCGAAGGGAGTGTCTATCTCCACATACTCCACCTTGTTGTCACAGAGGGAGATGTAGTGCTTGTAGCTCTCCTGTAAGCCGGCGTATATCTCACGCTTATGTTCAAGGTCCTCAATGTTTATCATAAAGCAGGCATAATGGCACTGAGTTATCATTTTGGCATATGCTCTTGCAGCTATCCTTCTGCCTGTGGACTCAGCCTTTTCCATAAGTTCAGTATAGCGCTTTATCTTCTCGCCCCACTCGCCGAGCCATACGGCCTGTATCTGCTTGCCGCTCATGACCTTGATAGCGTCTACCTTTTTGAGGATGTACTCTATATCAAAGGGGTCGCTGCCATAGAGGAGGGAGCGTGTAACGACGGGGTTGAGAAGGTCTCTGATTGCCCATTTCATATATATCTTTCCTTTCTTACTGACCTGTATACCGCCATGCGCCCTCACGGGTCATTTCGGTGAACTGCATATAGATGCGGTAGGGGTCAACGTGGGTGTGTTTCTGTATCAGGGCGAGCATCCTGTCCGCAAGCTCTTTCAGAAATGCAGGCTTGTCATCAGCGCACTCCTGAGGAAGGATGTAGCGGAATTCTGCAAAGAACACCGTATCCTCCGAGCTGTTCATGTACATGGAGCAGTCGTCCAGCATTACCATGACAGCAGGGAGGGGCTTTCTCAGTATGGCTGAGAGCTCTTTTGCGGACTCGTCGAGAAAGGCTGTTCTGTCCTCCGGGGAGGGGAATCTGAAGTTGGTTTTCATCTGTGCTATTGGCATGGTTATATCCTTTTCTTCCTTATATTATAGCTGTTTGCTGGCTGCTTTCAGTTGCAGCGCTTGAATACCAGAGTTGCGTTATGTCCGCCGAAGCCAAATGAATTGGAGATGGCAGCATCCACTTTATGCTCCTGAGCCTTGTTTGGAACATAGTTCAGGTCGAGCTCCGGGTCTGGTTCGTCATAGTGGATAGTAGGCGGTACGATACCTGTCTCGATAGCCTTGATGCAGGCGATAGCCTCAAGAGCACCTCCGGCGCCGAGGGTATGACCGATAGCGGCCTTTACTGAGGATACCGGGATGTCGTATGCCTTATCGCCGAATACCTCCTTGATAGCCTTTGTCTCATAGAGGTCATTGAGACCTGTTGAAGTTCCGTGAGCGTTTATGTAGTCAACGGAATCGGGGGACATACCGGCATTGTCCAGAGCCATTCTCATGGACTCAGCCATTCCAACACCGTCTGTCTTGGGAGCAGTGAGGTTGAAGGCCTCTCCGCACATTGAAGCTCCTGCCAGCTCGCAGTATATCTTAGCACCTCTTGCCTTTGCAGACTCCTCTGACTCCAGTACTACAGTACCGCCGCCTTCGCCCATGATGAAGCCGTCACGGTTCTTGGTGAATGGTCTTGCGGCAGTATCGGGGTCGGGGTTGACTGACATTGCAAGGAGCTGATTGAATCCGCTTACAACAAGGTGAGTAACAGTATTTGAGATACCGCCGGCAACTACCATGTCGCAGAGACCGGACTCGATGAACTGCTTGCCAAGAGCGATAGCGTATGCGGAAGATGCACAGGCAGTGCTGACGTTGAAGGCAGGGCCTGTAAAGCCGTATCTGATAGATACCAGAGCAGGGAGCTCATTGGGCATCTTTTTCAGAGTGATGTTAAGCGGCTTGTCAAGCTCGTAGTCCTCATAGGAGTTGTCTATGACTCCGTAGATAACGCCGACCTTTCTGCCGTCATAGGTCTCGGTGTCAACACCGCAGTCAGCGATAGCCTCTCCTGCGGATGCAAGGCCCATTCTTGTGGTAGTAGTGGTGGCGTTGAGCTGACGCTTTTTCCAGTACTTCGCTGCCTCAGCCTCGAAGGAGGAGTCCACCTCAGCCGCAACAGTAGAGTCATGGCCCTCAAGGGGGATACGGGTGATAGTCCTCATGCCGCACTTTCCGGCGATGAGGTTCTCCCAGTACTCAGGAGCGGTATTGCCTATGGCAGTAACTGCTCCGATGCCTGTGATTACAACTTTTTTCATAAATAAAACCTCTTTTTCTCAGCCAAGGATCTTGTCCCAGGCTGCCTTGTCCTTATGGACGTATGTGCCGCAGCCGTAAGCGGAGCTGAGTCTGTCGAGCTCTGCAAAAATGGTATCGGCACCGAATTCCTTATAGTAATCTGCCGGTGACTTTGAAAGTCCCAGTGTATCCTGTATAGCGTCAGCGAGGATATTTTTCATGCCGCTCTCGATGCTTGCATTGACAGTCTCGTTAAGTATCATAGCTATCATTGAGAGCTCGGCGCTGTCTGTGCTCTTGCCCGTAGCAGGGATGTTCTCTGCGGCGAAGTCAAGGAACTTGCCGGACTCCTTAGGACAGCCCTGAGCCAGCCAGCCGTTCATCTTTTCAAAGCCGTAGGACAGGAGGGCCTTATTGCGCTCGATGCGGAAGCTCTCAGGGCTTCCGGCCATAAGACCGAGACTTACTGAGTCAAGGACCTCAAAGGGGCCTGCAACGGAGAATATACCGCTGAGAGCCTTGTCCAGCTCAGCGGGTGAGACATCGAGCTCCTCGGTGAGCCTGATAGCATGGGAGACCATGCAGGCGAGTATCTGATTGAGATATATGTGATACTGTCCGGAGAATGTGATAGGAGTCTTTCCGCATCCCAGGATTATGGGAGAAGTATCTCTGATGAATATTGATGCAGTCTCCGGGAGGATGTTGAACTCCACGAATCCTGTGAGCTTTACAGGGTAGAAGAAGTGTATGCCCATGCAGCGCTTCTTGACTTCAATATCGCTGAATATCTCAGCTATGTCAAGGGAGGAGGTGTTAGTGGCGAAAAGGCAGAGAGGATTTGCTATCTTCTCCAGCTTTGCAAAGAGCTCCTTCTTTGCAGCCATGTCCTCATATATTGCTTCTATAATGATATTGCAGAGCTTGAAGTCGTTGAGGTCTGATGTGAACTTGAAGTTAGTCTTTTTCAGCTCATACTCAGCGTTAGTGAGCTTTTTGCGCTTGAGGCTCTTCTCAAGAGTCTTGTTGACTTCCTTTGTATTCTCCTCCTCGTTGCCTGCTATGTCATAGACAACGAAGGTTGCTTCTCTTATCTTGTCAAACAGGAGACTGAAAATGTCCCTGCCCATTTTGCCGTAGCCGACAATACCTATTCTCATAGTGATGTACCCTCCTTCTTGGATAAATATTCCGAAAGATATGAGTCGCGCTTAGCCGGGTCGAACGGTCCCTGTGCAGAGATGTGCTCGATGAGAGCCACAGCCTCAGCGAGTCCCTGCTTTTTAGCTGCGAAAATATCTGCCCAGCCTATCTCAAAGGCCTTCTCAGCGGGGATAAGCTCCCCTGACATTACCAGCTCGTAGGCATTCTGAATACCGCAGATAGCGATAGTCCTTGCAACTCCGCCAAGTGCAGGGAGTATGCCGAAGGTAGATTCCGGCTGACCTACTCTTGCGTTCTTCTCGATGACTCTGTAGCAGCAGTTGACAGCAATCTCACTGCCTGAGCCTATACAGAATCCGGTCACCACACTTACCGTGGGGAAGGGGAGCTTGTGCAGGAATGTGAAGAAATGCTTTTGTTTTATGTGACCTTCGGGGAGCTCACCTGTCTCCTCGTTGAAAACTTCCTTTGCGGACCTCTCTGAGAGAGCGTCCACGTCAGCGCCAACGCTGAAATGTCGGCCTGCGCCTTGTATGATAAGGCCCCTGCATCCGCCCTGAGCGGCCTGGTCCTCTATCTCGGCCATTATGCTCTCGTACTCACGGAAGAAGTCAGCGGTCATGAGGTTATTGCCCTCCATGTCCATAGTGAGTATGAGGATGCCGTTGTCCTTTTCGAGTATCATTCCGTTGTTCGCACCCATCAGACTGCACCTCCGTTCTTATCAGCCATGAGTCTGTAGAAGGTCTCAGACTCCAGCCTGAGCAGCTCCTCCTCTGAGGCTTCCTTTCTGGCAGCGACGAAGCAGGCAGTGATAAGATCCACCTGACGGCGGGTCTTATCCTTGAAGAGCTTTTCTGCATAGCCCTCAGCGTCCTCTTCTTTGATCTTCAGGTCGAAGAAATCGATAAGATGATCCGGTATACCTTTGCCTACTGTGGCAGTGATGAAAGGTGACTCCATGAAGAAGTCCCAGACATCATCTGTGCAGAACGCATTATCCTCCGGGTACACCATAAGAAGAGCCGGTGAACCTATCCTATCGGAGATCGAAGGAAGGTCTGCCATGTCCCTGAGCCCATGGATCTCTGTTACGAATTCGTAGATCTTTACTTCTAATTCGTCAATCTTTATTTCTAATTCCAATTTCATCTGAATCACTCTCCAGACATTTTTTTACAGCCTCCGGAACATCACAAATGATGCGTTCTCTGTTGACGTATGCCAGCTTGCCGGTCACACGGCAGGCCAGGAGTCCGGTGGTCTTGTTTATGATATTATGCTTGTACCTGACGATGCCGCTTGAGCAGCTCATCTGTGAATCTATTCTTACCTCGTCCAGCATATGCAGCTCGTGGATATATCTCTGGGAGCTTTCCAGTATTACCGGAAAAAGTCCCTCGGCATTTATAGCGTCAAGGAGGCCTTTTACCCTGAATATGTTCCACATTGCTGTCTCTGCGTACTGAAGGTACACGGAGTTGTTGACATGGCCGAAGGAGTCAAGCTCATAGCCTCTCACGGTGAGTTCGTATGAACAGCGTATCATCTGCCGGATACCTCCGCAAGGGTTTCCTCGAACCTGCCCTTTGAGGGGTCCTCCTCACCGGCAAGTCCACGGTTTATCGTATCTATGACAGCCTTTATCTGAGTGATGCTCTTGCCCTCAAGGAGGTCCTTCACGAAGGCCTTTGTCTCTTCGAGAGAGTCCTTCTCATCGCTTATCTTAGTGATGAGACCTGCTTCAAGGGCTGACTCGGCGGAGAGCATCTCACAGCCGAGTATCATTCTTATAGCTTTTTCTTTTCCGACTATCCGGCTGAGCTTTTCCATTCCGCCCATGCCGGGGACTACCCCATGCATGACCTCTGTAAGGCCCAGTCTGGACTTTGGGGATGCGATGCGGAACTGGCAGCTCATGGCTATTTCCAGACCTCCGCCAAAACAGCCGCCGTTTATTGCAGCGGCTGTCACAATAGGCAGTCTCTCTATAGTTCTCAGGAGCTCTCTGGCATTTTCCAGCTTTTCAGAGAGTCCGCTGCCTTCGGCACTGCCGAAGAGAGAAACGTCGGCGCCGTGGGAGAAGTGCTTTCCTCTTCCGGTTATGACAAGAGCCCCGACCTGCGGATTTGAATCCAGCCAGTCGAGGAGCTCCTTACGGTCTATGAATTCCGGCTCTGTGAGCAGGTTCTTAGGTCCGTTGTCAATGGTGAGTACAGCTATATTATCCTCGGCGCAAAGCTCTGATAAATTAGATCTCAGCATCTGTACCCTCTCACTGATCAACTATGTCGTTTCCGTACTGATAGATCTTGCAGAACATATCAACAACGTCCTTCATTGTATCCATAGGGGACTTGAGCATATACTTGCCGATAGCCTGGAGCTTGATGTCCATGTCGTACTTATCAGCAGTCATTTCGATGAGCTCAACGAACATAAGTGAGTCACTTCCAAGGTCATTCTGGGGATTTGTCTCCATAGTGATCTCGTCCTTGTCAACTTCGCATTCTTCAGCGTAGTAGTCAAAGATCATGTCCTTTATCTCTTCTCTTATCTCAGGTGTGATTTCTCTCATTGCAAATGCCTCCATTAAAAAATGTAAAAGATATGGCAGTATACCTGCCTGTATGTCAAGATAGCCACATTCAGGAATAAATGTCCTCTAAAGTGTATATCTTACATTTTCGTTTAAGTCTTGAAAACTTGCTCACAGCACCGTTAGCACTGACGTCGAAGAATTCTCTGCATCCGAGCTCTTCCATTTTAGTCAGGGCGATATCCCAGCGTATGGGGGAGTAGACGTTGAGCTGGTTTTCCTTCATTATGTCTGCACCTGTTGTCATGATCCTGTAGTCGAAGATAGAAAGTATCGGATACAATGGGTCGGAGTAGACGTCCTGACCGCAGAGGTCAACGTACTCCTGGGAATAATTTTTCATTATCGGGTGGTGGTAGGCGACGCCTGTGCCAAGGCTGAACACCTTGATAGCGCCCTCTTCCTGACAGAGCTCAAGGGCTTTTTCCACAGCGTCGGCATAGCCGCTGAGCGTAACGTGGAATTTTGAGTTTCCGCAGCCTATGATGAGCTCATCCGGTGAGAAATGTCCCTCCAGGACCTTTGAAGCATCATCGTAGGAAAAACCGATGACGACACCCATGTCGAGCTTTACGTCATGTTCCTCCAGGCATCTCATAGTGGAGCGGTTCATCATGATTATATCGTGGGCGAAATCATGACTGACTGCGCCGAAGCATCCGCTTATGCTTACGATGCCTGAGCTATAGCCTGCACCTATATCAGGGATAATACCTTTTTCTATGTAGTATTCATATACGACTCTGTCGCAGATGAGGGAGATGACCCATTCAGCGACTCTGCCGTCGTAGGCTTTGTTTTTTTCGATGTCCTTGTTCAGGCCGAGCCTTGTAAAGGTCTGGTCCAGGTAGACTTCATATTTATCCATGAGCTCTGGTGGGAGCTTTACAAGCAGTTTTTCAGGCTTCGAGCCGATGCCGTTGAAAAGAAAGGCACGTTCCATGGGCTTTCCCGTCCTCCTTGGAAGGATATCACATAAAAAGCCGCCGGAGACGCAGCGCCTCACGGCCGGATATCCCATATATCATTATCTCAATTACCTTATATATAATAACATCCTGAGGGGCAACTTGTCAATAGAAAAGTGTCCATTTTATGTATTTTTGAGATTATTGACAAAAACGAGGGGTGGAATATAACTATTTTTCATAAAGAGGAGCGATTATACTGCACGTAATTGATAGACTGACTATCATTTTGACGTTTTTGTTAATAATTGCTCTGTTATCTTGAAAACTTTTCTGCAATATGATACAATTTATAGTAAGTATGAGTGAATCAGCATCAATTTAAAATTATGTTGACAAGTAGCAGAATACTGCTATAGCTTATCAGAAAACGGGGGTATTGACATGAGGATAAAGACTTTTACAGCAGTCCTTACAGCGGTAATGACAGTAATGATGACCATGCCTGCGGTGCCGGCATATTCAGAGGAGGCTCCTGCTGCTGAATTGCTGGATATATCACAGTTTACGGTACGTGAAGAAAATATAGTCCACCTGGGAGCAGGCTATCTGAGGGACGTTTCTTATTTGTTTGATGACCAGGACAAGGTCCCCGCATCGCTGGACAGCATGAAGGTGGATGCAGAGACATTTGCGGCTACATCACGTTCCAACTGGACTCCGAATCAGCAAATGGAGTACGGAGCCGCATCCTTTTATATCGACTTCGGCGCCAACTATGTGATAACCGGAGCGGCGCTGCTTGACACCAACGGAACTCCCGTCTGGACTATATCAGACGGCGAGCCCTTTGCCTGGAATACCGTTGCCACTCAGACTATGGACTGGTATAATTCATGGAGGGCAATAAAGTTCGATGACCCTCGTCCAACACGTTATCTGCACTTCAGTTCTGACTACTGTGACACCGGAGTCAGTGAGCTTGCACTGTACGGCTATAAGGTATCGGAGCTTACAGAGGAGCAGAAGGCTAAGACAGCTCCTAAGTCCTCGGCAAAGAGCGTTAAGCTGACTGCCGGACAGACAGCCGGTTCAAATGTATTTATAGATGACCCCATGACTGCCATGATGGCTCTGGGAAATGCAAGAGAGTATCACAATTTCAGTTGGCTCCTTGACAGCTCCGGAAAAGTGAAGTTCACTCAGGGAACTTGGGGCGACATGGACAGCTTTTATTCGACTATGAAGGACAGGGGAATAAGTATTATTCCATGCTTCCAGGGAGGAAGTACAGTTATCTCCGGCGGCGAGAAGGCCAACGAGATACCCGTGCCGGCCGGAGCGGATACCCTCGACCCGGAAAGCTATGCAGTCCATGCCCAGGCCATGTATCAGGTAGCTGCACGTTACGGCAGCAACAAGGACATCGACCTCTCAACATTGAATATCACTGATGCTCAGGAGCCGAAGGTAGGAATGGGACTGCTTGATGCTCTTGAAAACTGCAATGAGCCCAATAAGAGCTGGGCAGGCAAGGCGAATTACTTCACCCCCTATGAGCTTGCTGCGATGTGTTCCGCTGATTACGACGGACACGAGGGGACTATCCCGAATGCGGGGGTCAAGACTGCTGACCCGGACTTCCGTCTTGCTGTAGGAGGACTGCTCTCGCCGGAGTCAACACTTATCGAGTACCTTGACGAGATGAAACTCTGGTTCGACTACAACCGCTCCGACGGAAAGTTCGCAGTTGACATCATAAACGTTCACATGGGACCTGGCACATATAATGTAGAGGACAGTGATTTCCGGAGCAGAGTCCGTGAGCTGAAGGAATGGATAGCCAAGAATGCTCCCGGTGCAGAGCTGTGGATATCGGAGTTTGAGATACCCATGGGCGACTGTGAGCAGGAGGGAGTTGATGCCCACGACGATGAGAATTATCAGACAAAGTACGCTCAGAGAGTTGCAAGGACATATCTTGCAGCAATGGCTGAGGGTGTTGACCGGATGACAAAATTCCAGCTCCGTGACGAAGGAGAGGGAGTTTATTACAATTCCGGACTTGTTACAGGCAAGGGCGAGTGGAGCAAGAAGAAGGCCTGGTACTATCTCTCCTGCATGACGAACGTGCTGAAAAATGCCGACTTCAAAAGCGAGACCATTTCAGACGGTGTGGAGATGCTGGAATTCAAGGACAGGTCAGGGGACATCATCAAGTGCCTTTGGTCACCTACAAATGAAGATAAGACCGTCAAGGGGTACAAGGTCTCTGCGGAGGGCAAGTCAAACGCATATCTGACAGTCCCCTCAGAGCTTGCGGAGGGAACGACCTCAAAGCTGGACATCACCGGCGGCAGCGTCACTGTTGACGTAACTGAAACACCTGTATATCTGATATTTTCCGGTAAGGAAAAGACCATAGTCAACGGGCAGAATACTCAGCTCAGACCTAAGGAGATAAGCCTCAGTGAGGATAAGTCAACGGAGGTCTGTGACCTGACAGCGGAGCCTTCCGACAGTACTCTTGGACGGGTCTACAAGATGTTTGACGAGCCTGATTCCATGCCTGACCCGATATACGGCAGTACTGCCGGTATGTCAGCTCCTTCCACCAGCGCAGGAGGTTCCGGTGTTACAGCATATGCCTTTTTTGACAAGCCTTGTGTGTTCAACGGCTTCTCCGTATATGATACCTACGGCACCGGCGGTATATCAGTCTACGACGCACACACCGGCAAGCTGCTCTGGTCCAGTGACCTTGGCGGGTATATGTACAGGGCAGTGACTCTCACTCCTGATTCTGCACCAACTGACTGCCTGAAAATAGTCAAGGAGGGCGGAGATATGAACGAGCTCACATTCTACGGCTATGAGGCTCCCTCAGTGAAGTCCTGGGACGTTGACAAGGACGGCCGGGTAGATGCCTTTGACCTTTGCCTTATGAGAAAGTCACTCATTGCAGGCGAGACAATATATGATGTGGCGGACCTTGTGGGACTCAGCAGGTTCCTGCTTGGAGAATAACAGCATAAATAAAACGGCGCACTTCGGATAGTGCGCCGTTCATATATAAGTCCACCGAGGCAGTGCTGCGGGAAATTTACAGTATGATTTTATTCATATAGAGCAGGATTTTCTATTGTGAGAAAAAATTACGATTTACATATTAAAATGTTTCTCGTTCAAGATATAACCATTTTCACTGAGTGTATATACCTTTCCTGTTCCTGAAACAATGCTTTCGCCATTGTCAATGAAGGTATAAACTGAATCATCTCTTAGTCCTACTGAGAAAATAATATTACCTTTTTCAGCAGAATAGGCATCAGCAAAATAAAAAGGTTCGGTTCTTGAAGAACCATATTTATATCCAAGGCCTATTATAAAGTCAAATTTAGGACAGTAGCAGAGCTTTACATAATGCTCTTCAAACTTATTTTCTGCATACCAAAGCTCATTGCCATTTTCAGAAAAACACATTATGCCACCGCACATGATCGTACAGAATACTTTGTTGTTTCCGAAACATAAACAAAGAACTTTTTTATCTGTAAGACTTGCTGACACTTCATTCCATATGAGGCACTCATTTTTCGTTAGCTTTACATCAAGCGGGTGATTGGAAAATATCTTTTTGATCCCATTTTCAACCGAAATGACACTTCCGTCCGTTAATGATATTTTGTATAGTTTATTATCTTCATTGATAGCAAACAGCATTGTTTCATCGGCAGAAAAGCAGATCCGCTGTACTCTTTTAACTTCCTTTGTAGTCCAGAGTTCAGCGCCGGTCACCAATTCAAACAGAGTTATACCGAATCTGCTATATGCAGCTGCCGCAAAATATTTTCCACTGTCAGCGATACACATTCGCTTTCCGCCGCTTTGAAAATGAGTGCTATATTCTCCGAGTTTTCTGCCTGTAGTCGATTCGTACGCTGAAACTCGCTTTTCAAATTCTGCCGCAAGAAAAAACTTTCCTTTCTTCGACGATTCCATTTCATAAATACGCATTTAATTTGCCCCTCTGAATCCTGTTTCATATTAGTAATATAGGCAACACCGCACAAAGACCGCGTCACACTTATGTGCGCCGTTTGGTTATAGATACTCAGTAACTTCTTTTGCTGATGAACAGCAGACTTCCGCCTGAAAGTGCGGTTATGATACCGGAGATGATGCAGCGTGAAGTGACTGCGCTTTTCAGTGCAGATGCCGCTTTGGTCAGGGAGTCAAGGGGCAGGGACATCTCATCAGGTTTGAATGCAGAGCTGAGTATCATTCCTGTGATAAGCACCAGTCCTCCGGCGGTCAGGAGAGCAGTCCCGAAGGCTTTCATACGGTCCTCACTGAAAAAGTACACCGCTGCCAGTGCAGCCGCTGCAAGTACGGTAAAGAGTACCGCTCTGAAGGTCCCGCCGCTGAGGGAGACAGGCAGCTTGTCAGTATAGCTGCTTATGTCAATGGTATCACGGCCGGAGCTGACGGCCTTTTCTATGAGCTTGTCAGTCTCAGATGCAGAGAGTGAGAGCCCCTCACGGGCAATATAGCTGTGAGCTTTTTCTGAGATGCTGCTCTGGAGATACCGGCCGTCCACTGAGACTTTTTTGCCGCTGTAGAGCTGGTCAAATACGGCGTCGGCCTCTTTCCGCACAGCTTCCTCAGTGATGACCTCCTGCATTATCGAGTCGGCCTTGTCACGTGCTTTTGCCGGAGGGTCCGAAGAAAGCCAGGCTTTTTTTGCCTTTGAGCGTATGGAGTCTGTGACTTCAACGTAGACTCTGTTGTCGGTGAAGGCTTTCTGAACGTATCTTTTGCTGAGCAGGGTAGTTGACAGAGCCATGAATACCACAGCCCCACAGAGAAGTATACCTGCGGCGAATGGCAGGAGCTTTTTCCAGTCGTTACGTATGTCAGCGTACTGTGCCATAAACGGCCTCCTTTCGTATTGGATGCTCAGGGCGGAGGTTATGAAAAAGGGGGGCCGCCTGCGGCCTCCCTTACTATTTCTTTTTCCATTTCATCAGTGCAAATGCAGTTATGCCTGTGAGGAAAACGGTGAGAGTTATAGCAAACCAGGTGTACGGCATAGGCAGGTCCACTGTGTTGATGCCGTAGAATGCGAACATGATATTTGGTATCTCAAGTATCACTGTGATAATAGTCAAACGCCACATCACCAGGTTAAGGTTGTTTGAGATTATGGAGGAGAATCCGTCCATCATACTGGACAGGATGCCCGTGTAGATACTGGCCATCTCGATAGCCTGCTTCATCTCGATGAGCACATCCTCCAGAAGGTCCTGGTCCTCATCGTAGAGCTTTATAACTCTTCCACGGAATATTTTCTCAATAGTAGCCTCATTGGCCTTGAGGGAAGTGGAGAAGTAAACCAGTGACTTTTCGAGGGCAAGGAGCTGCATGAGGAGCTCATTCTTCATAGCGTCGTGGAGCTGCTGCTCGGCAGCGGATGAAATCTTGTCTATCTGTTTCAGGTGAGTGAGGAAGAGAGCAGCTATCCTCAGAAGGAGCTGGAGCACGAAACGGGTCTTGAATTCCGGCCGCAGGTTGCGTATGCCGCCGTGCATACCCTCCTGGAGTATCTGAGTCTCTTTCAGTGATATAGTGAAAACAAAGTCGTCAGTTATGATGATGCCCATGGGCTGAGTATAGAAGTTGCGGGTCTGGTCCTCATCAACTGTGGACACAGGGGTATCAATGATGACGAGGGTCTGGTCATCCTCTCTTTCGATACGTGAGGACTCCTCCTCATCCAGTGAGGACTTTACGAAACCGCTGTCCAGTCCATAGGTCTGGATGAGTTCCATGACCTCCTGCTGAGTAGGGTCAACAACAGATACCCAGCATCCCACCTCCGGGGACTCGCATTCTGTCAGCTTTCCGTCTTTATTGATGAAAAATTTTATCATAAGTTCAATGTGCCTGCATCAGCAGGAACGGCTCCTTTCGCCAGAATTTCCGGCAAAAGTCAGTGCAGAGAGAGCTTGCTGCCGGATAGGGGGACAGATATTAAATTCCCATAAGGGTCAGAGCTCATAACGCACCTCCGTTTTTTCAAAATTTGGTCTACATATTATTATAACAAATTCCGCAGGATTTTACAAGAGCCTGAAATAATTTTTTTTAGATGGGATAAAAATTGGTGACAGACTGATATTGATAAGGAATATTTCCCGGACTTGTGCAGATAATAGGACAAGCGAGGTGATAGGATGAAAGGCGGACTTATCCGCAGGCTGGATGACAGCATTGACTTTATAAAACAAAAGACCGGAGGCTCATCTGACATTCTTATAAACCGTTTCGCAGCAGGTGGAGTACACTGTGCACTGCTTTGCTGTGAGGGAATGGTATCCGCCTCTGTGATAACGGAGCTGGTATTCGAGCCGATAACCTCGATACCTGCGAAGAAGGATCCTCACGAGCTTTTTCACTACATCCAGGAGGAGCTGCTTTTGTCCACTGACCGGCCTGTTATAGAGGACTATGATACATTGTTCAGACTGCTGTACTCAGGCTTTGCGGTGCTGTTAGCAGAGGGGATGCCGTCTGCACTGGGATTCGGAGTACAGGGGTACTCCTCACGCAGCATACAGGAGCCCTCCGGGGAGGGAAATGTCATGGGAGCCCATGAGGGGTTCTCAGAGACCATCCGCACAAGTATGTCTCAGCTAAGGCGGCGGATGAAATCACCGGAGCTGGTCATGGACATGATGCAGAAGGGCGAAAAGAGCTGCACTGACCTGTGCATATGCTACATGAAGGACAGAGTCCCGGCAGAGCTCCTTAGACGCATCAGAAAGTCCCTTGACGGCATAAGGCTGGAATCCGTACTGACCACCGGCTACATCAGACCATTCGTGGAGAGCCGGAGGTTCGAGCTTTTCAGCTCCACAGGCACTACAGAGCGGCCGGACGTTCTATGCTCAAAGCTCATTGAGGGGAGAGTCGGCATACTTGTGGACGGAGTCCCCTTTGCCATAGTCATCCCACGGCTTTTCTGCGAGAACTTCCAGACTCTTGACGATTACTCCTATAAGCCTTACTATGCAACGTTCATCCGCTGGATAAAGTACGCAGCCTTTCTTATTGCAGTGCTGCTGCCGGCGGTTTATACAGCTATAGTCATGCATCACCCGGAGCTTCTGAACAGTACTCTCCTGATGATACTGGTCGAGTCTGAGCGGCAGGCGCCGCTTTCCATTATGACGGAGGCTCTGGGAGTGCTTCTCATGTACGAGGTCATCCGTGAGGCCGGGATACGTCTGCCTAAGCCTATGGGAGGCTCTGTGAGCATAGTCAGCGGACTGATCATAGGTGATGCAGCGGTGAAGTCAGGGCTCATAAGTACACCTCTGCTCACTGTGACTGCCCTTGCAGTGATGAGCGGCCTTTGTGTACCGGAGCTTAATCCTCCTGTGACCATGCTGAGATTTGCATTTCTTGCCGCAGGCGGAGCACTGGGACTGTTCGGGATAAGTCTGCTGGCCTGCGGAGTACTGGTGAACATCTGCGCTACAGAGGGTTACGGTTTTCCCTATACGGCGCCGCTGTCGCCCTTTGCAGGCTCCGGTATGGGAGATACGGCTGTGAGGAGCAGCTTCAGAAAGATGCAGGACAGGGGATTTACAGTGGAGGAATATCATGAGTAAGATAAACGGCCGGCAGCTATGCGCCATGCTGCTGATATGCGACGCATTTTCCATGTTCTGCTTTACGGGCGGTATGTCTCTTGTGACCGCAGCAGGTCTTGCAGCCGGCACCTTCATACAGTGGGCGGCAGTACAGCCGCTGCTCCGCCGTGGAGGTGCAGTGACCAAAGGGGAAAAGCTGGTATTCGGCGCATACTTTATTTACTGGGGAGGTGTGCTGTTCAATTTGCAGTGGGAGACCTCACGTGACATATACATCCCGTATGAGAGCAGCGGAGGTATATGGGGAAAGCTGCTCATTTCCGGTTTGATAGCCCTGGTCTGCCTGTACATCTCATCAGTGGGGATAAAGGCTGTTTCAAGAGCGGCACTTATAGCGGCTGCCGTTGGTGCAGGCTGTCTGCTCATTGCAGGGATAAGTGCGGTCAGGTCGCCGCATTGGGAGAACCTCACTCTTGCTGAAAGCGGACGCTCCTTTGGAGAAGAGGTGCTCCGCAGTGCTGCAATGAGCGGAGCTGTAGGCGGTCTGGCTGTGCTGGCACCTGCGGCAAAAGGTGACTCCCGGCGAACAGCCGCAGTGTATTTCGCCTGCAAGCTGGTGCTTGTAACGGGCATGGTGCTGACTTCGGTGCTGGTGGCAGGAGGGATAATGTCTGTGACTGAACTCCCCGTGGTCACAGCAGCGCAGCTTTCGCAGCCATTTCCGGTGCAGAGGATAGACTCACTGTTTCTCATGGTATTCACTGTATATGCTGTATTTTCCATAGGCATACAAGCGGCATCTGCGGCATATCTCATAGGTGAGGTATGGCCCTCCGCTGAAAAGTATGCCGGAGCTGCGGCAGTCGTTTTGATGATAGCCGCCGGAGCACTTCTCTCGAAGGTGCAGCTTTACAGCAGCTCCAATGCAGCAGTGATATTTGCCGCAGTGACGGCCGTTCCGATGCTCGGAGCAGCCGCAGACAGTGCAAAAGCGAGGAGGGTAAGAGGATGCTGAAAAGATTCATTCCGGTCATTTTGGCACTGCCTTTTCTTACAGGCTGCGCCTCATCAGGACTCGTCCATGACAAGGACTATCTCAGGGCAGTATCGGTCAGCGGAACGGAGAATAAGCAGGTGACGTTCTCATTTTTTTCTGATGGCATCGACACGGTCTATGCAGAGGGCGAAGGTCTTGAACAGGCTCTGGAAAATGCGGAGCTCATTACCGGCAGGCCTATTTTCACCGGCTACACTGAGCTTGTGATACTTGACGGCAGTGACAGTGAAGAGACTCTTGAGCATCTTCTCCGGGACTGGAAAATTTCCCCGGACTGTACAGTGACCTATAGTAAGAACGGCCGGGAGCTCCTTGAAGAAAATCCTGCGGAGGTCCTGACCGGACAGGTGCGGCAGGCGGAAAAGCAGGGACTGGTCCCGGAGAGCGGCATAATAACCGTTCTTGGGGAGCTGCTCAGATAATGAAAAAAGGACTGCTCATTGCCGGGCAGTCCTTTTTCCTTGTATATATTTGGAGATACTTGTAATCACTTTATCATCCGCCGCAGCAGTCAGGGACGTCGGCAGTTTCTTCCTTATCCTTGCAGCAATCCTTGGTCTCCTTTTCCTTGCAGCAGTCTTTTTCCTCTGAAATTTCCTCTGAGCTGCTTGATGCCGCAGTTTTTTCTGAATCTGAGCTGCTGCTGTCTGTTCCGCATCCTGTGAGCAGGACCAGTGCTGCCGGAATGGTCAGCAGTATCGTTAATACTCTTTTCATCAGTGCATCCTCCTTTTGTTTTTTCTTATTATAACACCGGAGGTATCATCTGTCCAATCTTAAAAAGCTATTCCCTGTTATAGGCGGACCTTATGGCAGGCATATCGGATGTGTAAGCAGGAGGCAGTCTTAGTTCTGATGCCTTACCACACCGTATTCGTCGTCAAGACGGTAATAGGGACAGGCATAGTTCGTACCCTGCAAAAAGCGGTACATCTCATCCTCGTCCAGATTGACCATACAGACATAGCAGTCGTAGTCCTCATCATATACGAAGTTGGTGCAGGTCTCGCAGTTGGTTGCCTTTTTCTTTTCCATAGCCGTCACCTTATATCTCTTCCATAGAAAGTGTTGCGATAGCGTTGAGGCTCTCGTCTGCGGTGATGCCGGCAAGGAAATTGTAGCTGCCCTGACAGGCTATCATCGCACCGTTGTCACCGCAGAGCTTTTTCTCAGGCATGAAGAATTCAAACCCATGTTTTTCACAGGCTGCTGAAAGTGCGACACGGACTCCGGAGTTTGCTGAGACACCGCCTGCAAGGGCGACTTTTTTATACCCCAAGGCCTCAGCAGCAGCTATGGTCTTGGTCGTGAGGATGTCGGAAATAGTGTTCTGCAGGCTTGCAGAGAGGTCGTTCCTGTTGACCTCGATGCCTTTCTGTTCAGCGTTGTGAAGGAGGTTTATCACAGCAGTTTTCAGGCCTGAAAAGCTGAAATCAAACTCGTTCCCTGCAACTGCGGGGTGAGGGAGCTTGAATGCTGAAGGGTCTCCGGACTGAGCGGCATTGTCAACATGGACACCGCCGGGATAGGGGAATCCCATAGCACGGGCACACTTGTCAAAGCACTCGCCGGCAGCGTCGTCACGGGTACGGCCTATGACACGGAATTTAGTGTAGCTGAGCACCTCGATGATATGGCTGTGGCCGCCGCTTGCAACAAGGCAGAGATAGGGCGGCTCCAGGTCCGGGAAGGTAAGGTAGTTTGTGGCGATATGTCCGGCAATATGGTGTACCGGTATCAGCGGCTTTCCGGCGGACATTGCCAGAGCCTTTGCGAAACTGACTCCAACAAGGAGTGCGCCGATAAGTCCGGGAGCGTAAGTCACAGCAATGCCGTCAAGGTCCGCAAGTGTGACATGAGATTCATCAAGAGCCTGCCGCACCACACTGAGGATATTCTCGCAGTGACGGCGGGAGGCTATCTCCGGGACCACTCCGCCGTACTTTTTGTGCTCCTCTATCTGGGTAGAGATAACGGAGGAGAGTATCTCACGACGGTCCTTTACAACGCTTGCGGCGGTCTCGTCGCAGGAGCTTTCTATTCCAAGTATAAGCATTTGTATTACCTCTTTTTCAGTCTAAACTAATATCGTACCGGTTGATCGTCATACCGGACTCCTCGCCGTAAACAGAGTCAACGAATCTGCCTCCGTTTGCGAGGATAGTCCTGACACTGCCGGTATTTATATCACGGCAAATGAGCCGGACGGTATCCAGGCCGGCCTCTTTTGCCTTGATAAGTCCCAGCCGGAGCTGCTTAGCGGCATAGCCCTTCATTCTTTCGCTGGGACGTACTGAGTAACCGATATGGGAGCAGAACTCCGGATCGTCGTCGTCATATTCAAGGCTGTGACGGAGGGAAAGTGCTCCGACAACTCTATTGTCGATTTCACGGACGGACAGGAACCAGCTTATCTTTCCGGACATCTCGCTGCAAAAGCAGAGCCACTCATTGACAGAGGGGTACTCTTCCAGACCGTCAAGTCCGGGGACTCTGCCCTCCTCCGGGACGGCCTTCAACCGGTCGGAAGAAAATTCCGCCGCATATTCTCTTATCTGCTCCGCATATTCCGGTGAGACCGGTACGAGCCTTATTTTTTCCATAATTTCTTCTCCATAACGACGGCATTCTCACGGGGACTGTCGTAGAAATTTTTGCGAATTGCCAGCCTGACAAATCCACATTTTTCATAGAGTGCGATAGCAGGGGCATTTGACTCCCGGACCTCAAGGAAGATGCTTTCAGTATCATCCGGCAGTGAACGTTCAAATGCGTTTATGAGCTTTTCTGCCAGACCTCTTCGGCGGTATTCCGGGTGAACGGCAACGCTGGTTATATCACCTTCACCCACTGCATGATAACCGGAAAGCAGAGCGATGACACGTTCACTGTCCATTACATACAGGACATGGCCGGTCTCTTTTTCGGCCTCACTGCGGAATGATTCCGCAGACCAGCCTTCCGCTCCCACACAAAGTCTGTCCAGCTCTGAAAGCTGCTCAAAAACGGCGGGGGAGAAGTGAGAGTTGAGAATTGGGAATTGAGAATATTTATTCATAATATACCGCACCTTTTTCTTTGGAAGTCGATTATGCTCCTCAATTGATCATCCCTTAGCATCATACCATGAATATCCCGTGTGGACGTCCACAGCCAGAGGAACTTTCATCTCGCAGACGTTCTGCATTTCTTCCCGGAGTATCTCAGCGGCACGGTCTGCGCAGTCAACAGCGGATTCGAGGATAAGTTCATCGTGTACCTGTAAAATGAGCTTAGCATCTATCTTTTCAGCTTTGAGTCTGCGGTAAACGTTTATCATAGCTATTTTGATAAGGTCAGCGGCGGTGCCCTGTACGGGGGGGTTCATGGCGATACGCTTTCCTGCGGCCTGGAGCATTTTATTGGATGATGCAAGCTCAGGTATGCGTCTTTTGCGGCCGAACATCGTAGTTACAGCACCGTCTCTCACGGCATTGTCCACGGTAGCGTCCATGAATTCCTTTACCTTTGAGAAACGTGCAAGGTAGTCAGCGATGTACTTCTTTGCCTGAGCCACGGATGTATTTATATCCTTTGAAAGTGAGAAAGCACCAATGCCGTAGATTATGCCGAAGTTTACAGCTTTTGCGGCGCTTCTCATCTCAGGAGTGACCATTATCGAGGGTATATCGAATACCTGAGCGGCAGTTGAAGTGTGGATGTCCTCGCCGGAATTGAAAGCATCTATCATGTTCTTGTCACCGCAGAGGTGAGCCATTACACGGAGCTCTATCTGGCTGTAGTCAGCATCCACGAGAGTCTTTCCAGGGGGAGCTGTAAAGAACTTTCTCATCTTTGCGCCCAGTTCGGTACGCACCGGGATATTCTGCATATTAGGCTCTGTTGAGGATATGCGTCCTGTACGTGTCTCAGTCTGCCTGAACCAGGTATGGATTCGGCCGTCGGGAGCGATCTTGTCAAGAAGACCCACAACATAGGTGGAGTTGAGCTTTGTGTACTGACGGTATTTCAGCACATTGTCAACGATAGGAGACTGGCTCCGGAGCTCTTCAAGTACCTCTGCATTGGTGGAGTAGCCGCTCTTGGTTTTTTTCTTTGCCGGGAGACCAAGCTCGTCGAATAAAACCGTGCCGAGTTGTTTGGGTGAAGAGATATTGAACTCATGACCGGCATCATCGTATATCATCTGCTGAGTCTCTTCTATCATCTCGGAGAGGTATGTGCCGAAGTCCTGAACACCCTGCTTGTCAATGCATATGCCGGTATCCTCCATGGAGGCAAGGACCTCAGTGAGGGGGAGCTCTACGTTTTCCAGCAGGTCAGTCATACCCTCTGACTCTATCCTGCTGCGGAGTTCAGCGATAAGGCCCTCCAGTGAAAGAAGGTCAGCATACTGCCCGTTTTCGGAGTAATAATGCACCCCGTACTCAGCACAGAGCTTGTCCACAGCGTAGTCAGAGGCAGATGTGTTCAGCAGATAGCCGCAGATAGCGGCATCGTTTTTCAGCCCGATGAGCTCCCGGCCCTCAGCCATAGCGTATCTGTAATGAGCCTTTGCATCGTCAGTGGATTTGGAGCATCCGGAGCTGAGAAAGTCCAGTATAAGCGGTTTTTCATCGGTGGTATAGACATTGTCACCGCTGCGGACTGTGAGTGTGCCTTCTCGGAGAAGGTAGCTGACCTCAGAAAGACCTGGGATGACGTCAGCCGTAAGTGCTGACTCCATGACCTTGATAGCAGGGGCAGGCTTTTCTGCTGCGGCGGACTGATTGGTGCCTTCAGTTGCGGAGATCCCCAGTTTGTCGAGGAGCTTGAACATCTCAAGCTCCGAAAGGAGACTGCTGATACCGGCAGAGTCCGGCTCAGTGGGGATATAGTTCTCAGGGGTACTGTCTATAGGAGCGTCACGGACGATAGTAGCCAGCCATTTACTTTCCTTTGCGGAGTCCGCACCGTTGGTGAGCTTTGTCTTGACTCCCTTGGTAAGGCCGGAATCCTCATATTTTTCATACAGCTCTTCAAGGGAGCCGAACTCCTTGATAAGAGCAGAAGCAGTCTTTTCACCTATGCCGGCAACACCGGGGATATTGTCGGAGCTGTCTCCCATTAGAGCTTTCAGGTCGATGAGCTTTATCGGCTCGAAGCCGTAGTCCTCACGGAAACGGTCGGGAGTGTAGCGGATAGTCTCCTTGTTGGTCGCAAGAAGGACAGTGACATTTTCGTCAATGAGCTGGAGGCTGTCACGGTCACCGGTGAGCACATAGCACTGGTCGCCCTTGTTGGAGCAGGACTTTGAGAGGGTGCCGAGGACGTCATCGGCCTCATATCCTTCGCACTCGACCACCTTTATGCCCATAAGTCTGAGGAGCTCCTTGACGATAGGGAGCTGCTGAGCCAGCTCTTCCGGCATACCCTTGCGGTTTGCCTTGTAATAGGCTGCTGCCTTGTGCCGGAAGGTAGGTGAGCGAAGGTCGAATGCAACAGCGACAGCGTCAGGCTGTACGTCAGCATAGTTTTTGAGGTATATATTCATAAAGCCGAAAATGGCATTGGTAAATACTCCGTTTTTGTTGGAAAGCAGCTTGATGCCGTAGAAAGCACGGTTGAGTATGCTGTTTCCATCAATGGCGAGAAGTTTCATGGCGGACCTCCTTGTATCAATATAAATACTATTATACCACAATTGCGCCCATAAAGCAATATTTCACTATGGCCGCAGATCCCAAAAATCACCAGTTGTCTGCCATAAGTGAAAGCTGAGCAGGGTTCACATAAAAGTGGGCTGGTTCAGGTGTGTCAGCATATAGCTGCTTGGTCAAAAAGGAGATTTTTATTGTGCAGAATGACGAAATCTCTCTACAGGGCTTTAATTTTTTTCAAAAATATGGTAAGATATATGTGGGGTTAAAAACAGGACAAAAAATTATTTGTATAAAGGTGTGTTCATGATAAAACCGGCTGCTCAGTCAGCCGGTTTTATTTGTTTATTTTTCATGGACCAGTTTTCCGGTCATGTGTTCGATAGTTATTGCTGTCATCTGTACACGTTTGGCATCACGTGCTATCTCCTCATCGACTTCCTTTTCAGTGGGATAGTACTTCATGCCAAGGCTTTTCAGCTTGTCCATTACGGAGTCTGTGTTGACGAATTCCGCACGGCCGAATACAACTACACTTGTGATATACCAGGACCAGTCATCCTTCTGATAACCTTCGTTCCATACTGTAAAGCATACCTTGTCACAGGCTTTTATCGCATCTGTTTTGTGGCCGGAGGCTGCACCGTGGAGGTATATCTTTCCGTCATCTCCATAGAAAAAGTTTACCGGCACGGCATAGGGATAGCCGTTGTCACCGATAACGGACAGAACTCCTCTTTTGGCGGTGCGGAGTATATTTTTGCATTCATCCTCTGTGACGGCCTGCTTGTATCTTCTCATATTTCTGAACATATGGTCAGCTCCTTTTTGATTTTGGTCATGCCGGAGGTCAACAATACCGGAATTATGAGTTTTTTCATGGCTTGCACCTCCGGAGTGTTTATTTTAGGATAAGGTCAAATACGATATAGAAAGCGATGTCAAATCCGGTATCGAGCGTTACCAGCAAAGCCGCTATACGGGTAGGAGAGAACTTTTTGCCGACTTTCCGGCGCTTTTCTATTTCCTTCTTGTAGTCGGAGGTACGTGGGTACAGGATGAAGGCTGACAGTGCCAAGAGGAAAAAGACTGATTTTAACACTATATCGTATACATCCTTCTGGCTTTTTGTAAAGCCTAAAAGATATGGTGTAGGAAATATCAGCAGTGATACACTGAGAAAAGCGAACAATATAGCAAGAGCAAGATAGTTCATCAGAAATGGCGGCGGTTCCGGGTCGCCTTTGACATAAGCGTGGCGAGGGAAGCTCTCATCGTAGAGTACAGTTACTGACTGGCCCTCCTGGTACGTCTGCTCTTTGTCTTTGAGAGCCATTTGTGTGCGGAGCTCCCTGCCATTAACGTGATAGGTGACATACAGCGTGTGGGAAGTCTTTTTCAAACCATCGTCCGGGTCTTTGTAATTCCGTGAAACGATCTTTGTTATGAGCCCGTCCGTTTCTGAGTTAACAATAGAGCTTGCCTTCATTTTTCTGTACCAGAGTATCGTGCATATCAGAACAATAACTGTCAAAACGGCCAGAGCAAGAAAGGCGAAAAACAGCATTCTCAGCATAGACATTCCTCCCAGATGATTTGATATTATTATATACTCATTTGTACAGCCTGTCAAGCGGAGGAGACTGAGAGTCCAGTACTTCAAAGGCAGCAATATTGTCCGAAAAGCACCGCAAAAAACTCAGGGATGCACAGCAGTGCATCCCTGCTTGGGGTTGTGTTGCGGTATGGAGCTTACATTTCCTTTTCGTCAAGGTCATCTATAGCGTATTTAAGACACTGGATAACAAGCTGATTTAGAGATAAATGATTATCATATGCGAGTTTTTCGAGCTGGTCCACAAATTCCTTCGGCAGCCGGAACGTTTTGGTGACGTATTCCTCATAGCCTTTTTGCAGTTTAAACATATTCTCACACTCCTTTATAATCATTATCTCTCTTTTTTTGTCTGAAATATACAATATAATTTCATTTATTTTGTGTTGCTTTTATCTTGCAAAAGTCTTGCAAAAATGATATAATAAAAACAGGAGGTGGTATTATGAGTGGTACAAGTAAAAAAATTAAAATTCCGATGATGCTTGGAATAATAGTTTTATGCTTATCAATTGGCGGGCTTAGTGGTTTTGCAGTTTATAAAAAGAATTCCGGAAAATCTGATAAATCACTAATTCAGAAAGAATCTAACATAGTGACTATAAACCTTGAAGAAATACTTGAATCAGCAAGTGACCTTGTTTCGTTAAAGTATTACTATACCGATGCAGATACCTATTCAAACAGCAAGAAGGCTTTTGGAAAGAAAATACCGTTAACAACAGATAAAGTGGTTTTTAAATACAGCGGAGTTGTTAGTGCAGGTATAGATATTTCTTTAGTACAATATGAAATTGATGATGAGAAAAAGGAGATCACTCTTTCGTTGCCAGAACCAAAGATAATATCTCATGAGATAGATGAAGATAGCTTTGAATTTTTCGATGTGAAAAATTCTGTTTTTACTGAAACAAAATTTGAAGATTATACATCTATGGTGGCAGATTTAAAGGAAGATAAGGAGGAATATCTTGAAGAAGACGGCGAGTTTTACAAAGAGGTGCTGGATAATGCTAAGGATGTCCTAAAGAATTTTGTTACCGCACCTGAACAGACTAAGGATTATAATGTAATATTTGTTGAATTAAAGACAGACGAAGATGAGCCTGTCAGCGAAGAAGAATAAAAAAACCTCCCCGAAACCGGGGAGGTCAATTTTATATTCGGAATTGAATTACTTGTTGAGGTTAGCCTCGATAACGTCGAGCTCATCATAAAGAGCCTGGGGGATGTTACCGCCCTTAGCCTTGATGTCCTCGTCGTAGTATCTTCTCATCTCAGCGATCTCCTTCTTCCACTCTTCCTTATCAACAGTGAGGAGCTTCTGGAGAGCAGA
>ODAI014348173.1_pt1 | contig 26921 bp, 24 predicted proteins | sample 1539321 | NCBI WGS metagenome assembly ODAI01 (sample SAMN02144231, study PRJEB22623) | gut metagenome | biome: sheep rumen | host: Ovis aries | place: New Zealand
GATCCTAAAAGAGTGTTAATTGACACATCAAATAGTTTAGATAGTAGTTTTAATGTTTCAGTATTTGGTGTGGTTTCACCGGTTTCCCATCTTGAAACAGCTTGTCTAGTAACCATTACTTTTTCCGCGAGTTCTTCTTGGGATAAATTATTCTTTGTTCTTAGTTCTAGTAATATATCTTTTGTTTCCATTTCGTTTACCTCTAACTATATTTTAGTATTGAAAAATTCCCTATCAAGCAACCCGCTGTTGCTCTGCAATCATTCCTCTTCATAGTAGTACGAATAATCAATGCCTTTCATAAAGATATCTCGATTATTTATATCTTCTATTAAGGCACTATTTAGTAAATTAAAGATAGGTTTTGAATCGACAGGACTTGCTTTCATTGCCGACAAATAATCATCTTTATCAATCTTTGACCAATCAATGCATTTTTGCAATCTGTTTTTCAAAAGTAAATCAAGCCAAATTCTTGTTGATCTTCCATTTCCTTCCATAAATGGATGAGCTATGTTCATTTCGATATACTTATCCACTATTTGCGAAATGGTACTATCAGGCATCTTATCAATGTCTTTTAATATTTGTGGCAAAAAGTCTCCGTTAGCAAAAGTAAATCCTCCTTTAGAGATTGTTTTAGTTCTGATTTTACCAGCGAACGGATAAAGCCCTTCAAACAAGTAGGCATGTATTTTTTGCAAAGCAACAGCCTTTCCGATTTCATCTTCTTCTATTAAATCATTCTTATAAAAGTCATATGCCTTTTTCTTACTTTGTTCATCTACTGAATCTAATAAACCTTTTATCCAATCTTGAATCGCTTTTTTATATTTAGACGGAATGATAGAAAGGAGCATTTTAACGCCATCTTCATTAATGACATCAGAAAGATACTTTTTATCATCAGCAGCATATAGTTTCAGCTGTCCACAAAATGGTGACAACTCAGGATTTCTCACTTTGACATTATTCCAATATCTTCTGGGAGAATTAGGCTCGACTAAAATGCTTATAAAATCTACAGCTGAATACCACCACAAAGAATTATCGTTGTCCCAAACTGCGCGAACTGGCTTGTTATTAAAATATCTAATTGAGTGTTTTATCATATTTATATGATAACATACGTGTATTTAGTTGTCCACAAATTGTAGACATCTGCATTAAAAAAGAAAAAGGACTGACACATTGCATCAATCCTATTTAGCTAAATGGGATTGTACTACGTTTTTAACACAAACCCTACAAGGATGTTTTTGCTCCTACAAAGAGAAAACGGCCCTACACCAGCTTTTTTTCTATATCTTTTTGCTGTTGAAAACGCTATTTAAAGAGATTCTATATTTCATGAGTAATTTTAGATTCAATAAATGGAACTCTATTTTTGTTATAAAGCCTTTGTGATATAGACTTGAGATAAGTTCCCCACTAATCAAATAACTTTGAACCCTTTGTCTGTACTCTAAGTTTCTCTCTTCTTTTGATTGCTTTGCTATCTTTTCTTCCTCCACTATTATTTGCATTCAGATTGGCAAAAAGAAATAATAGCAAGTAAAAAAGCATCCACAAATAATGGATGCTATGAGATTTTTTTGTTAATTTTTTTCAACGTGATAATTAATAGAAATGCTATATAACGCTAAGACAGACCAATAGTCTACTCCATCAACGTATTTATTTTGAAGCGTAATAGATTTGCTATTAACTACATAAGTCATGCCCTTTTCATTATAACCGTCTTTGTCATTATAAGGGCCAGTAAATGGAGTGCCGGTTACCTCATCTCCATTAACAAGTGCGGTAATTGAGGCTTTTGTTAACATGGTGCAAGTCACCGAAACTGAGTTAATAGAAACTTTATAACCATCTTTGTCTTTAATTGTGATAACTAGTGAGCCACCATTACCGTTAGGTTCTGCAAATAAGCACATTCCTTTATAAGAAATTGGTTTACCTTGAGTGTAATAGCTTGGAGCGGTCGCATCATTAAAGTTATAAACAAGTGAGAATAAATCGTTATTTCCTAAGAATTCAAGTGCGTAATCATTTCCATCTTCTGCTGGCTGAGTAGCGATATCTTTATCTAATCTAGTAGAAACATCAAAATCAGTTCGCGTATTCTCGGTCCTAGTTAAAGTGATAATAGCACCATAGGCGTCATCGATTGTTTGATAAATCGAATCAACTGTAAATTCCCATCCAAGTTTTTCTTTGTTGTCTAATTTACCAGCGTTAATAAATTGAGATGAATAAGAATCCATATCGAAACTATCGCCAGCTTTAAATAAACCATAATTGTTATGAACGGTGCTAACTGTGTCGTATGGTTCTTCGACATTATTTCTAATCCAATGGGCTAAATCGCATGGGCTACTTTGGTTGTTGTTTGAATATTTTAAATTAATCCAATTACTTCCAGTAATTTCGTTAGTTTCTTTTCCGCCATCAGACATATTCTCTAATATTGAGTTAATATGCCATAATCTTATGCCGGCGTCACTAAATCCTAAAGTTGTAGAATTTGTTGCTTCAAAATAATTCAATCCAGTAGGAGCAAATAGTTCTAAAAGCATATATTCATCAAATAATGAATTAGCACTATTCCATTCTCTAGATAAGATGATGTTATTGCCGCTTGTTGCGAAGTCATCAATTTTTAAAGTAACCGTGTCGCCCACTTCATAATCAGAAGCAGAATAGATTTGAGGCTTACTCCAACCCACTAAATTCATTTGGTATGGATCATGAGTGCCATAGTTGCTTGATTGCATAGAGAATTTGCCTGCTGGGTAATACTTTGTTGTTGCGTGATTATCTTCATATAAATCAGCCATTCCAAACATATGTCCAGTTTCATGAATAATTGTTTTTCCGCCTGATTTGAAGAAATAGCTAGGATAATATGTAGACAAGTCTTGAACATCTTTTCCATATTTATTTCCGGTTTTAAAAAAACCATAGACACCACCAAGTGGTGAAAGCGATCCATTATTATATTTATGAGTACCACCATTATTTTTGAATTGGAAAGCATCCGTACCATTAGCGTCGCCAATTCTTCCATAGTAATTAGCAGCGTAGACTAATGAGACAGCGTCAACTAAATTATCCCCATTAGAATCATAATCAGAAATAGATTCGCTAGTGTTATTTGCAAAATACCATTGAATGGCGTTATCCGCTAAGGTGTGCGTTCTATTTATGTCAGCTTCAGCAGTGTCGCCATAATCTAAGCTAGATGTGCCAGATGTATAGAAATCACTAATAGTGATAGTTAATGTTAATTTACCACCTGATTCTGTTTCATAGAATTGCTTAACTGAATAGTAATCATCTTTATTTCTAGTTGAATTATAGACATATTCAAGATCGTCAAGAATCTCTTGCTTTTGATCTTCCCTAAAGAAAGAAGTGGAATTAGTAAACCAAACTGGAATGACAAGCATATGAATCTCACCTTCGTTTGGTAAAACATAATAGCCTCCACGATATCTATTATCAAAATAGTCACTCAGGTTATATGCGGTAGCGGTAGAAGTATATTCTTTGGTTTCAAAATATTTAACATCATAGCTTACTGTCTTAGTTACACCTTCGCTTGTGTAAGAGAAAGTAACGTTCTTATGAGTTAGGCTCTTATTAGCAATAACATAAGTCAAATTTTCTGATTTAGTGATATCAAGTTCTAAACCAGAAGCAAATGAGGCAAACATTCTGCCTAAATAGAATAATTGTCCATTAATAATGGCAAAGTCATCGCTACCATTCTTGGAATAAATCTCTGCTAAGGTGTTCTTTTTAGCTTCAATTTCAATTGTGATAGATTTGTCTTCATAAGCAAATGTTACATTACTCTTGCCAACCGAGGCTGCCGTAACCTTATTTAAGTTATTTTCTAATGTTAATACATCGCTATTAGAAACAGACATTACACCATATTTATTATCTTCGCCGTATTTAATTCCAAAAGTTAAAGATTCTTCAACATATAAACTGAGTTTATCACCGTCGTTAACTTTAGCTCCTGAAGATAGATTAGTAACCACTAAATCATTTACGACAACATCATTCTTTTCGACGTGAACATTTAAATAAACAGTGTCATAAACCCTAGAGTTATCCATGCTCTTAGTTTTGATTGTAACTTGGCCATTTTTATCTTCACTAACTTCTTGAGTAGTAACTCTTCCAGAAGCATCCACTGCCATAAAAGATGAATATTCACTATTGCTAAGTTCAAACGATCTTGTATATGCAACATTAGATTTAATTGATGTTGTGATGTGATATTCATTTCCGCCTTTGATAGAAAGGGAATATGTTCTTGTACTTTCATCATATTCTAATGTCGAATCACTAAGAGTGATATTTGCATATTCTTGACTAGGTTCTTTAATGTTAATAACTAATGATTTATAAGCAAGCTTCTTAGAATCGCTATTTCTAATCAATCTAACACCAAAAGTTTCTACACATTTTTCAGCAGCGCTAACTAGCCCAGTAGAAGATATCGTGTATTTAGGTTCATCAACTGATTCATAAGTAAAATGATATTTATCATCCAACTTATCATCGATATTAGTTTTAAGTTGATAAGTATCACCAACGTACATTGTGAGTACATATACTGAGTCTTCTATTGTTAGAGTTGAATCAGTAACGAATTCAAAAGATTTAATATCATCTTTACTTTGGCTGTCGCTTCCACCACCAAACAAGTTACATCCACTAAGCACTAAGGCAAAGGTAGCAATTACAGTAATAAAACCTTTTTTCATAAAAATGCCTCGAAAATATTTTTCTATTAGAATTCTATTAGAAAAAATATTCTTTTTCAAACCATATACAATAATCTTTGATTACTTCTAACAACAAAAATTGTTACTTATTCAATAAATATTATTTTCAAATAAAAAAGACTGACACATCGTATCAATCCTATTTTTAACTATTTGGTGAAGCGTTCGGGAGTGAGTTCGCTACTTTTTTAGTTGTAATTCTAGTCATTTAGAAGACTAATTTTAATAGTGATTCTCTATTACTTTGACACTTCAATTTAATTCATGAATTGTGATTAATTATGATTAAATCATAATTTTCTATTGGTTTTTCATATCAAAGTGGTCAATTTATAAACCTTTATTATTCAGCAAAACGATAATCAAATTTTTGAGTAGACTATTGACTGCTCTGAAGTTACTCAATTTTTCGTGTTCCCACTACCTTTTTGGGTGTTTTGGCTGTTTTTGAAGGTTTTCGCTGTGTTCCCACTTAAGTTAGTTAACGGATTCGAGTTTTCTATTTAACGTATTTTTCGAATACTTTTTTGAACAATAGCGCCAAATCGATAATCTTATCCATAAGTTCAGGATAGTTTTCTTGATTCTTAAAATCTAGCCCATCTAAATACGTGCATGCATATGAAGCTTTTTTGCCTTCACACCTATTCCATTCTAAGGAAAACCCTAGATCGCTTTCTATAGCATCTTTTTGAGCAAACAAATCTTCAAATAGTTCTTTATTGTCAGGTATCCAAAGTCCAACTCTAACTCTGTGCTCTCTATTTACCAAATCAATGGAAAGGTAGCATTGAGAAGACCCAAGTGCCACATTATACCAATGGTCTGTGGTTGCTTTTCTTTTATTAAATGGCTTGCCTCTAGCATCCAATACATCATTAAATTGATTCCAGAACTCAAGCCTATATGTTTGTGATTCATTGAGTTCTCCACCACCTTTAGCAATGTTTTTCACTTGTTTTGAAAAATCATTAGGCTGCTCGATGATTTTAAATTGTGGAGCTGGTTCTGAATCACCAATTGTGTAAGCGTGAACTTCAATTAAAAAGAACGAAACATCATCATCTGTATGTTTATTTAACCATTCAATTGCAGATGCATGTTCAGATCTAGCTTCAGCAACAATCCAAACAACAACAGAGGCATCTAACCCTGAAGCGTAGGTAATAATCTTTCCTAAATGATCGTGATTGGTTGGTTCTAATTGATTTTCAATCAATACATTTTTTCCTGTAATCTCATCTTGGCAAAGAATATCACAACGATATGAACCAACAAATTTTTCTGTTTCGACATTTGTTAAAGATAAACCTAATACTTCACCTAATTCTTTAATGCTGTCTTCAGCAGCAAGCCATTTCGAAAAGTCGTATTGTTCATGAGCCCAAACCTTTCTAATGTCAATTTCTTTAAGTTTTCCTAATTTCATAGTTTATTATCTTCTCCTTATAAACTCATCAAGCACTATATTTAACAAAACCAGAAACACCAGTAATAGTGCAGGTTAGACTTCTATCAAAAGAATTGGTTTTACCTCCTCCAGAGACATCTAATTTAAAATTATAGGATGTGTTATCAACCACATATGTGACTGTGACATCATATACACCAAGAGATAGTGCTCCACTAAACTCTAGCCACGCTTCATATGGAGAATAACCGGCAGCGCCTGTAAAGCCTTCTTTTCTTACATAGCTGACATATCTTTCAAAGCTTGATAAATCTAAATCAACTTTTGTATTCGGTTCCAAATAAGAAACCGTACCAGAAACGCTAGTAATTCCACTACTTACAAGTCTGTCAAAATAGTCAGTCTTACCACTTCCAGAGGCATCTAATTTAAAATTATAAGAAGTACTATCAACCGTATAAGTAACTGTGACATCATATATGCCAATAGTTAAAAGGCCTTTAAGCTCAAACCAAGCTTCATATGGAGAATAACCAGCAGCGCCTGTAAAGCCTTCGTATTTTGTTGAGCTAATGTATCTACTGAAATTTGACATATTTAAAACAACTCTAATGGTGCCATTATTTGGAGCGTTGTTTGTGTTTGAATTAGAACACCCAATAAGAGAAAAAGAAATAATAGATAATAGTAAAAATATTTTTTTCATCAACATAAATATATCACCAAATTTTGCTAACAAAAAGTAGCGAGTTCCCCAGCACGGATCATTCATAATGATTGCTCATATATTAACGTCAATCACATAACCTTTATATATGAGTTTTTATCTAATTATCTATTTGCATTTGAGGTTCTAGATAAAAAGCAAAATAAAACTCGCCACTATCGCTGTTTTATACTGAGATATCAACGATTTTGTAGCGAGTAACGCTTCACATGGTGACCCATATCGGATTCGAACCGATGAATGAATCCTTGAGAGGGATATGAGTTAAGCCGCTTCTCCAATGGGCCGTGCAGGTGGTATTATACCACCATTTTTATTATTTGAAATAATGGAAATATTATGCAGCAATGTTTTTAACTATTGCGCTATCTAAATCTGAATTAGAAATAATATAGTCAAATCTTCTATCGCATTCATCTTTTCCTAAGATTTGCATAACGTAATAGAGGTTTGGTGAATTCTTTCTTAATGAAAGAGCAACTCTAATCATCTCAGCAACATCTGCGATACTACCTTTATATAATTCTGGATTCTTTTTATAGAGTTTGCCGTTTGGAGCATATCCTAATCTCTCTCCGATTTCTTTCATGTTAGCGAACCAGTTTTGTTCATCTTGATCTAGAGAAAGATTACTTTTAATTTCAGTAAGAACAGCTTTGATTTCATCGCTAGTTTTGCTAAAGCAATATCCATTTTGTTCCACCATTGAATCATATAAATCTTTATAGAAGAAGGAGATTAATTCATAGAGGTTTCCAAATTTTTCATAGTCTTTTCTTGGATTCTCTTTTTCTCTTTCAATATTCATGATTTCCATGAAATAGTTTTCATCTCTTTCAATTAAGTTTAATAAGTCAGGATTAAACTCTTTCGCGTACGCTTTTGCCATATCTCTAATTTCATATTTATTCTTTTTACCAAGAATTTCTTTAGAGAAGAAGTTAACTTTGCCCATATCGAATAAAGCACCTTCAAGCGACATCTTAGAGAATGAGAATTTAAATTCTTCCATATGTTCAAAGTGATGCTCAAAGATCCACTCTTCAAAGTTAGAATTCGCAATTGTCATCAAATACATGACAAGTGCTTCACTTGGATAGCCATCTTTGAGGAAGTAGCTAACTGCTGCTTCATTATCTAATCTCTTAGAAAGCTTACGTTTATTGCCATTTTCACCAATTTTCATGATAACTGGTAAATGAGCGTATTTAGGTGCTTTCCATCCTAAAGCTTTAAATAATTCAACGTGAATTGGTAAAGATGCAATCCACTCTTCACCACGAATAACAGTGGTTGTTCTCATGAAATGATCATCACACACATGAGCGAAATGATATGTAGGAAGTCCATCGCTTTTGAAAATAACGATATCTAAATCGTTCTCTGCAATTTCAAAATCTCCATGGACTAAATCACTAACAGCAACCTTGTTATTATGGTTACCTGTGGATCTAAATCTAATGACATATGGATCGCCACGTAAGATTCTTTCTTTTTTCTCTTCGTTTGTCAGGAATCTACATTTCGCGTATTCTCCATAATATCCTGGATTCTCTTTTTTCTTTTCTTGTTCCACTCTAATGGCTTCAAGTTCTTCAGGAGAACAAAAACATGGATAAGCTTGTCCGTTTTCTAATAAATGTTTAATAACTACTTTGTAGATATCTGCTCTTTGAGATTGAATGTATGGTCCATATAATCCTTTTTCGCTATCGCCTAAATAGCCTTCATCAGGATCAATATTAAATAAGTGTAATTGCTTCAATAATTGTTCACCACTACCTTGAATTTCTCTTTTAGTATCAGTGTCTTCAAGTCTAACATAGAAAACACCATTGGTGTCTTTAGCGACTTTATGACAAATAAGAGAGGTAAATAAAGAACCTGTATGTAAAAAACCTGTTGGGGATGGAGCAAATCTTGTGACTTCTGCACCCTCTGGTAAATTCCTACTTGGATATCTTTTTTCTAAATCCTCAATTGTCTCTTTGACATCAGGGAATATTAATTGAGCAATTTCTTTATCAGTAACCATCTTACAATCTCCTTAAAATATTCTTACAAATTATATTGCATATTTAATTGTTTTTGTTATAATAATTTAGCAATTTCGAATTGCAGGCGTAGTTCAGTGGTAGAACACTACCTTGCCAAGGTAGTTATGCGAGTTCGATTCTCGTCGCCTGCTCCAGATTGAATTTAATTAAGACTCATTAGAGTCTTTTTTTGTATCTTCTTCCTCTTTCTTTTTGATTAATTCTTCAATTGTAGATTCGAACATTTGTTCCATTCTTTTATCAATCATAGAATATTGATTTCTATATTTTGCATATAAAGCTTCATTACCTGCTAAAAGGAAAGGACCATATATGCCATAAGACATATACAAGCCTAAAGATAAACCAACAGTTAATGCACTCGCGTATGTACCTACCCACATGTATCCAGCATATGCACCTACACCAAACCCTATAATAAATAAAATATATAAAGGCCAAGCATAAGAGAGTTGAGTTAAGGTAAAACTTAAGCGATTCTTTTTGATTACTTCTGCTGTTTGGGTTTTACTAATCCAACCAGGAGCTTCATCATTATCTAGACGGTTAAAAAGTGAAACAGAGTGTCTAGTGCTTATAAAAATAAATGTTAGATAAAACACAAATAAAGTAGGCACATAACAAATAACTGCAATGATATTTGCAAAGTCCTTATGAGCGTTTATAAAATCAATGATATTTGGATAATCTTGTTGAAGAAGTTCGCTTAATTCATTAAACACACTTTGATAATCCATGAAGTTAATGTGGTATAAAACAGAAATGATAATTGTTATATAAATAACACCAAAAACAATAGAAACAAGGAATCCAATTAAAAGTGAAAGAAAGAATCTAAATGTTGAATTAAACTTCTCTGAAAAATATGTTTTGAAACATCTAAAAAATCCTCTAAGAGTCATCAAAGACTGATCTCTAAAAGAAATAGTTGCTATTTCACAAACAAATAAACAAGGAAGAATAACAAAAGGAACAAAGATTAAAACTAAGTCATATAAGAAAAGACCAAGCATCAAAATAGAACACGCTAAAAGCATGATAAAAAGGAAGAGAATATGCGAAATCATCCCGTTTTTGCGGTAATTTTCCCACATTAAAGCCCTAAATTCCTTGTTATTCATCTTTTATCTCCAGAAATATTTCTTTCATTTAAAACGTTGATGAAGTTAACAATTGTATCTTCTTTAAATGGTTTAACTTCTTCTTTATCAAATTCTTTAATAACCCGTTTTAAATCCTTCTTGCTGCAAATAGAAAATTGGTTAGGAATGTTATCAATGTCAATCATTGCATCATCGTTAACCACCACTATACCTTTAAGGAATGAGTTGTCTAAATCATTAAACAACGCAACTCTTTTTGTGAGGTTACAATTGTAGTTTAATGGGTTGTGGATTAATTTATCTCCTTTAGCGTCTGTAAGTTTAAGCTGCTCACTTGTGTAATCTCCAGAGATAACTCCACTGATATTAAAGTCGTTAATGATGATAATAAATTTATTTGTAATCAAAACATGATCGATTTTTCCAATGTGTGTATCATCAATGTGAATCTTATAATCATTAAGCAATAAATAGTCGTTTAAATTAGAAAACCTATATAACTGATATCCAACCGATTTAGACAAACGATGTTTCTTAAAATAGTTTTTATAAAATAGTAACCACAACAAGAAAATAATCACTAATCCACCTAGAATAGCGGCTGAGAGATATATTTTTTGTGCAACAGTATAAAAAATCATCGTATTGATAATATACAAAAAATGACTTCATTAATAAAGTCATTTTTAATGTCTTTTTTTAATCAAAGATGGTATTACCATCTATACCAGCCTGAATAAATCTCATCAATTCTTCTTTAGTTGTTTTTCTAGAGATAACTGGGAGATTATCTATTTTGAAGAATTGAACATCATCTGTCTCATATTCATGTTCAGCATGCATCTTGGTAATTTTACCTTCGAATAAGGCAACATACTCTGGAATAGATGTTGGCTTTTTAAAAGGGGTTCTATCAAGAAGTCCCACTAAGCGAACTATTTCTACTTCTGCTCCAGCTTCTTGAATGCATTCATTTTTAGCAGCCTTAGAAGGTGAATCATATAAATCCGCCCATCCACCTGGCAAAGAATATTCATGAGTATTAGCTTCTCTAACTAAAAGAATTTCAGTCTTATCTTCGTTAAAGATTAAAGTTCTAACAGAAATGTTTGGGGTTGGATAGATGTCTCTTTGAAAATAATTTGGACGATCAAAATTGACCTCGACAAATTCTTCGAGCATCTTTGTAGATAAATCATTTATTTCTTGGTAATTAGTAAGAGCGTAAGGGTCTTTAGAGTAGACTAATCCAATCTTCGCAATCGATTGAATCTTAAGAAGAAAATCATAAAAATATTTTGAGTCCATTGTTAACCTTCAAATACTTGCTATTCTTCTTTAACTCCATCCATATAGTTTTCAAAAACTCTTAAGAAGCTTTCTTGATCAACTGCATCGAGTTGTCCATCAACCGCAAAAGAGATACGACCTGTTTCTTCGGAAACAACAACTGTGACTGAATCAGAGATTTCTGAGATACCCAATGCTGCTCTATGGCGAGAACCATATTTTCCAGCAAATGGTTTAGTTGTTGGGGTATAGAAAACACTAGCGGCAACGATTTCATTTCCATGAATAACAACAGCGCCATCATGTAAACGTGTCCCTGGATAGAAAATAGTCATTAATAACTCAGCAGTTACTGGGGCTCTAACTGAGACACCATTTTTAATAACATCAGCTAAAGATGTGTTCTTTTCAAATGTCATAATAGCGCCAGTTCTAGTCTTACTTAAATTGATAACTGCGGTTTCAATTGTTTTATACAATAACTCACGATTATAGATTTTTTCTACTTCAAATTTGCCATTTTTAATTTGGGATTTTTTAAATGGATTAGCCAAGAAAGATCTGAAATCTCCAAGGTTTGTAAATAACGAGATTGTTTGTCCAACAACAGCGATTGCTGAGGACGCAATAAATGCATACATCAAGTTGAAAATGAAAGATGTGATGATTAAGAAAAACACCGTAAAGATGAAGATATATCCAGCAGTACGTTTGACGATTTTAAAGTATATTAAACAGTTAAATGCAAAAATCATCAAAATAAAGATTAAGCTGACAATCCAGCTTCCAATTGGTGCGACATCCCAAATAAATTCCATAATATCAATCCTCCAGTGAGTCTTATTAATTATAAAATTAATCAGTTAATTTGTGAATGAAAAGACCGAAAATGCAATAAAAAAATTGAAATTTTTAAATTTTCAATTCTTTTCTATCGTTACATATAACGGTTTCTTTTTAACCTGCTTAGTTGTAAATTTATACTTGTGTTTTTTGTGGTATTTGATTAGTTCCATTTCTCCTTTTGGGGCAACTTTTAAATATAGTTCGTTAGTGGCTTCATCATATATTCTCTCTAAAAAGGAATATCTAATTAGCATCACTACTAAGCGAGATACTTTCTTAGATGGGTAAGACACTAAGGTTTTATATGTTGGTAAATTCTTAAATTCTTCAACGTCTTGATCTTCTGAACCAATCAAAATTTTATAGACGAGTTCAGTTAATGGATATTTATTATCTTTATTTAGTGAACTTACGGTTTCTAAAATTTTTAAATCGTTCGTACATAAGCGATATTCGTTAGATTGTTTTTTCATAAAATCAGTTTACTGATTATTTCTTAATATATCAATGCTGAAAAAGTTTGGAGTAAGTCATGTCTTGTAGTAAAATACTTATGAACATAAGGAGTTTTATAAAATGGGTACACCACATATTAACGCCAATCCTGGCGATTTTGCTAAGGTCGTTTTAATGCCTGGAGATCCTATAAGAGCTAAATGGATCGCAGAGACATACCTACACGATTATAAAGAAGTAACAAATGTTAGAGGTATTTTAGGATTTACCGGTTATACCAAAAACGGAAAAAGACTTTCCGTCATGGCCTCTGGTATGGGAATGCCATCAATCGGTATTTATTCACATGAATTATTCACCGGCTATGGAGTAGAAGCTATTATTAGAGTTGGTACATGCGGTACATATCAACCAGAAGTTCAATTAAAAGATGTCATTATTTGCCAAACAGCATCCACTGATAGCAACTGGATGGCACAATATAAATTAAATGGAACTTATTCTGCTGGAGCAGATTTTGAATTAGCAACCACCGCTTATCAAGAAGCAAAAGCGTCTGGTATTCCTTTCCACGGAGGTAATATTTTAGCGGCCGATGTCTTCTATGATCCAGATCCAGAAACATGGAAGAAATGGGCTAAATTAGGTGTTTTAGGTGTTGAAATGGAATCTTATTCCTTATATGTCAACGCTGCTGTTAATCATAAAAAAGCTCTTTGCTTATTAACAGTTACAGATAGTTTCTTAGATCATAGTACAAAGCTCACATCAGAAGAAAGAGCGTTCGGTCTAGGAAGAATGATTGAACTCGCAATCAAAACTGCAGAGCATTACTGTGACTAATAATTGTTAAAACAAAAAATAATCCACTAGTTCGTGCTAGTGGATTTTTCTTTTGCGTTATTGAAGAATATTCTGAAGAATGGATAAAACGCTAAGTCGGTGATAAAGGCAATTATTAACACCAACCACCAATAAGCAAAATCCATAAATAACATTAATATAATCGCGGTTGACCAAACAATTATGCTTGTCGCTATAAAGACATGATATTTTTTAAACCATAATGAAGCAAAAACAACATAGACAATTCCACTTGTTAAAAAGGCAAAAGGAATAGATATATATGATTTAGGAACGTTAGTGACTAATAAAACAAGATAAATAACTGCAGTTAAGAAGAAACAAATACCAATAGAGGATAAAGTGATTCTTCTTCTATCTCTTTTCTTTTGTGATTTTTTTACCGCGTCATGGCTATTAATCAAATCATCAACAGTAATATCAAAATATTCAGCAATGGAACTTAAAGTAACAATATCAGGCATCGTTTCTTTATTTTCCCACTTGCTAACTGCCTTATGAGTATAGTTAAGCGCTTCTGCTAATTGAGCTTGAGATAAATTTTTAGATTTTCTAAGCGCATATAGATTTTTAGAAAAGTTAATTTTAATTTCTTCTTCTTTCATATCGCTATAATAGGTAAATATTTGCCAAAATTCAAGCAAAAAAGGGCATATTCTCTTGCCAGGAGAGTCCACTTTTCTAACAAGAGAATCAAATCTTTAACGGTTCAATTACTTAAATAGAAACCTAGGTTATATTTAAATCACCGAGGAAAAGGTATGACAACTAGTGAAAAGATGTTACGAAAGATTGATATCCCTTCCTATACGATTAAGCAGGAACTTTTTAATAGTGTTTCTCACTTTTTAGGCGTTCCAGTTGGGATATTAGTTATCGCTATATCTTTAGGCCTATTTTTAGGCCATAACATTGGTGTTAATTATTTCATCGGTCTATTAGTGTTTGGTGTATCTATCATCACACTATATATGGTTAGTAGCATATATCACGGATCAAGTGCTGATAAAGCTAAGAGTAAGAAAATAAAAAGAGTGGTTGATCACTGTACTATCTATTTTCTGATTGCAGGCACTTACACTCCTATATGCATTTATCTAATGACTATTAATGTAATTGGATTAGTAATTCTTATTATTGAATGGTTTTTAGCGATTGTTGGAATAATTATAAACGCTGTCGACTTTTCTAATAAGGCAGTCAAAACCATTTCCATGTTCCTTTATTTAGCGTTAGGTTGGCTAATCTTATTTACCGGAGGATTTATTTATCTTCCAAACAATTCTTTCCTTTATATATTAATAGGAGGAATTCTTTACACAGTCGGATCAATTCTATATGGAGTAGGACACAAAATTCTTTCTTTCCATTCCATTTTCCACATATTTGTTTTACTGGGAACAGTATTTCAGACTGTTGGTGTGTTATTACTCTTCATTTAGAATTGTAAAAGGGCCGGGAAACCGGCCCTTCCATTTTAACACAAACAGTAAGTGGAGAAGTTTGGCTATTAGCCGAGAAAAGAGAAGATCATATGCTCCGAACTGCTATGTGTAAAACTAATTTAGTTGCGGTACTTGACCGCTTTTATTATGCCCTTTGAACATTATCGAATTTGGATAAGGGCGATTTTTCCAAATTCTCTCACTAGTTATAAAGTATACTCGCGTGAATTACTTCTTACACCATGTAAATTATATCTCACGAATGCCTTAAGTACAACTATTATAAATAGTTTGTAAAGTAACAAATTATTTTTCTTTGATAAGGTTTTGATATTTTTCGTAAAGACTAATTGCGGAGTCTTTAATGTCGTATCCTGCCTCTTTAATCTTATACACAAGATCTTGTCTAGGCTGAGCTTTATTGATTTCTTCAACCCATTTGTCAATATCTTCATCATTAATAGGAAGATATTTTCCATATCCTGTTAATAAAGTTACTGATGGAACAAAGTTAGAACAGACAACATATAATCCGTTTGATTCTGCTTCTAACATAACTAGACCAAGTCCTTCATATAGGGAAGGAAAGGCAAACATATCAAAGGCTGAATAATAATCAACAATGCTTTCATTAGTAACTTTTAAAATAACGTTATTTAAATGCTTATCGGCGATTTCTTTTTTATAAGTTTCTTCAAGTTCTCCGCTACCTAAAAGCAAGAATTTCTTATCAGGACATTTCGCAGCAATCTTTAAAATATATTGTTGATTTTTAGTGCCAACAAATCTTCCGACATTGCCAACAACATAATCGTTTTCTTGAAGATTTAAGGCCTTTCTGATGGAGTTTCTGGCTTCTAAGTTGAATTTATACTTATTTAAATCGACTCCGTTGATAACAATCTCAACTAAGCCTTTATCAAACGCTTTATTTCCAAATTGGAATCTACCCGCAACTTCGCTACAAGCGTAATAGACATTCGCATATTTTCTTGAGAATAAGCGAAGGATAGATTTCGCTAAATGTCTCTTAAATTCTTTCTTATTAGATGCCGAATGAGAATGTGCAATTCTAATTGGACATTTATTCTTTTTAGCAATTCTTAAAGGGAACACACTTAAGGTATTTAAATGAGAATGAATGATGTCATATTTGTTTTCTTTAAGATGCTTACCCAACGCTTTATTAAATGCATGAAGATGTTTAACATGTGGAACGATGACAATTTTACCACCTAAACTTTTAATCTCTTCTTCAGGAATATGACGTGATTCATCGAAGCACATAAAAGTGAATTCACATAAATCATGAAGCTCGTGATAATATGACAAAACGAAAGCTTCAACGCCTCCGTTATTCATATTTCCAACAATTTGAAGGATCTTAATTTTCTTCTTTTGTTCCATCTTGTTCTTCGCTTTCTTCAGTAGAAGATTCTTCTACTGCTTCAGAGGTTTTAGCTTTTCTTCTCTTGATGTGAAGAAGTTCGAAAAGAACTCCTAAATAATATTGTCGTTCATCTTTAGTGAATGTGATGAATAATGTACAAATTATATGAATGATAACGAATGTAAAGCCATTAACTAAAAATTTAATCTTCGCACTGCTGACTGGCAAATAGAAGTGCATAAGCAGACCAATGCCAACAGAAATAGCTAAAGAAATAACACCTCTAACATAGATAGATTTAAAGAATCTAAGTAGAGAAATTTTGAGATATCTCTTATAAACGTAGTTATTGAGAACAAGTTCAATCCATCTAGCCACCATGATAGCGATAGAGGCACCAACCGCACCATATTCATGGGATAACCAGAATGATAATCCTAAGTTAATTGTGGCCTTAACAATCGCGTTAATCGCAAGTGGTCTAATGTGTCCATGTGTATACATTGCACTATCAAACACAACTTGAGGAATGTAGAAAATATCATAAGCACATAGAGCAATAATACACCAATAGACGGTTTGATATTTTTCTGTACCATTCATCCAAATGGTCATGAACTCTTGTCCAACAATAACAAATCCAAAGAAGATTAAGGTAATAACAATGAATTGCAATTTACCAATTTTAGAGGCGAGTTGCTGGAGATGTTCTCTTTTTTCTTCCTCTGTACCGTTAGAGTCGGTTCGAGCAACTTTTGCTAAGAAGAAGCTACTGGTCATCGCTCCAAAGGTATAAATATAGCCTTCAATTGTCATAACAACTGTAAATAAAGCAACTTGAGTAGAATCACTAACAATACCTAGAATTGATGGGGTAACGTTAAAGATTAATCTTGAGCAAATAGCAAATATCAAACTCCAAATAGAGAAAGCAAAAACTGATTTTCTTTCTTCTTTGGTAATACCTAACTTAATGTTGAGGTGGACATTGAGATAAAATCTCATGTATAAGAATCTAGAAATAACTGCGACAATTCCACTACCCGCGTTAATAATAGTGATACCAATAATGCCCCAATCAAAATTCAAAGCCGCAATTGTAAGCCCTAAATAGATAAGCTTTTGAACTAAATCAAATAGTTTGTTAATTCCAAACTTCTCATAGGTAGAAATAACACCAGTAAAGACAGTAGATGGGAAACTCACTAATGAATAACCACCAACGATAATAATTAAATACTGTAAAGTTTTTAATTGTTCCTGTGTATAGGTATTTTGATATAGATAAGGTGAAGCAAAATATAATCCTACAATAACAGCAATAAACACCACATCTATCGTTAAATAAATTTTAAAGATGGCAGCTAAAAACCTTTCAACGCCATTCTTATCTCCTGCCGCTCTTAGTTTGGCTAAGTAAGTGTTCGTGGTTGTTGTTAAACCAAAATCAAGTAAGAATAAGGCAATAACAGAGGTTGCTAAACCATATAAGCCGTAGTTTGCTTCTCCAACAGTATCAATGATCCATGGAGTAAGTAATAAACCAGAACCGATATTAACGAAAATAGCGAGGTAACCAACGATTGCCCCGAGAGTAATGTTCTTTTTGCTTTTGTGTTCAATGGTCTTTATATTAGTTTCATCACTAATAGAAACTTTATTTTTCATAGTTATTTTATCTTACTAATAGGTCCGGTTTGATATTTATCAAACTCCTTATGATTATAAAGGCTTAATAATAATTCGTAAAGTCTAAATGCAGCGGTCTTGTTATTCCAAAGTTCACTAATTCTTTTTCTAGCATTAGTTCTCATAGTTTCAATTTCTGAAGCATTTAAGGACAAATATTTATCAAGTTGCTTTTTTAATGTTCTCTTGTTATGGAAGACAAATCCGCATTCATCATCCACTAAAAAATTAGTGCTACCTGCTTTACTATTTGCAAAGCAAATACATCCAGAGTTAAGTCCTTCGTTTAAGGCTACGCCCCATCCTTCTCCATTATCACTAGTAAACATATGAATGGAGTGAGCAGGAAGAATATCCATAATCTCATCGTGATTCATAAAGCCGTGGAATGTAACTGAATCTTCAAGTTCCAATTTTTTTGTTAGTTTTTTAATATTATCAAGGTTTGCACCTTCACCAATAATATCTAAATGATATCTTGAGTCTGCTTTTTTTAGATATTTTAAAGCGTATAAAGCGTAATCTACTCTTTTCCAAGACAACACTCTTCCATACCAAATAAGTGAATATGGATCTCTTTCTTTATCAATAGCTTTTAGTTCTGGAAAGTATCCATATCGATAACCATGTCCCTTATAACCAAAGTGTTTGAATTCTTTATAAACTTTAGATGATTTAGCGAGTAAGAATTTCTCACCACTATTGACGTATCTCTTATCTAAGAGAAGCCATTTAATAACTGCTAAAAAGTTTAAGAAATTGTTTTTCCTTTTAGAAAGGTGTTCACAAGCCACTAATAAGTTAGGAACATTTTTACAAATTTTAGAAACTCTTTGGTCTTCGCAAGATCCATAAATAACAAAATCTACACCAGCAAATGTTTTATTAAGCTCATCATCACTCATGTCCAAAGATTGTTTGATATATGGCCTTGATTCTAAAACATATCCCATTTTCTTACGATCATCAGATAATGTTCTATCAGTTTCAAGGAATGTAAAATCAACATCTTTGTGACTAACAAGTTCGTCCCAAGTAGCGCTATCATGAAACATGAAATAATTACTAACAGCAATAACTTTCATTACTTAATTCTCCTGAGAATTTTAACAGCAAAACAGATACATGAATCACAAATAACGTGTAGGGAGTCAAATATATTCCATTTTTTATGTGCTTTTAATTCACTCTTATATTTAGCGATATATCCTCTATAGAATGGACGTACTGATAGTCTTCTAGTAAAGGCAAAGACAATCTTTTTGATTTGTTGATATTTTTTCTTTTCGAATAAAGGCATGATAAATGCTTCATCAAATTTGCCAAAATCTCTCACTAACAAATCCATTCTACTAGAAGTGATTTGCTTATCATGGATTCTATTATATGTAACTTTCTTCTTAAGAAGTTTGATTCTTACGCCTTCATTAATTAAAGTGGCCCATAAGTAGTAATCCTGCATATAAACCATACCTTCAATAAATGAATGTCCTTTAATTACTTCTTTAGGAATAAGGAGTGAGCAGCCATTAATCGTGGACGAGACAATATCATAGATATTATTGATATCTTTACTGCCTGCTGCTGCTCTAAATTTGAGTTTACCATCTTTATTTATATATTTCGTTTTAGTGGAAACAATAATCTTTTTGTTTTCTCCTAAAGCGATCCATTTTTTAATTCTTAATTCAATTGATTCTGGATGAAAAACATCATCATGAGAAAGCCAAACGAAAAAGTCTCCAGAGAAGTGTTCAATTCCATAATTTAAAACAGTAGAAACTCCACCATTATCTTTTTCGATATATTTCACTCTTTTATCTTCTAGGAAAGGTAAAACAGCTTCTTTAGTAAGCCCATTATCTTTACTGCCATCGTTAACAACAATGATTTCAAGATTCTTATATGTTTGGTTAACTGCAGACTTAAGTGCATACGCAACATAATCACTGCCGTTATAAACAGGAATAATTATTGATACTAAATATTTTTCGTCCATTTTGTTCATTATATATCACGAGCGCGTATGACGCAAGGAGACATAAAAATAAAATAACCACAAAGTGGTTATTTACCTCTAATTATTGCTATTCACCAAGGATTTTTTTATATAATTTTTCGTATTCTTTTGTGAAGTTTTCAATTGAATGAGTTAGTCCAACTTTTTGGCATTTATCTTTATTAATTAAATCAATCTCTTCAATCTTTTTATATGCTTCTTCGATATCTCCGACCTTAACCGAGTAGCCAGTTATTCCATCAACAATAATTTCGGTACATCCTCCTACGTCATATGTTATAGCAGGGGTACCACATGCAATTGCTTCTAATAACACGGTTGGATAGGTATCTTGATAAGTAAAGCATAGGAATGCATATGCATTTTGATATAAAAGAGCAAGGAATCTCTTATCTGTTGTTGGAGGAATCCTAATAATTCCATTTACAGTTTTTTTATCTTCTTCCACTCCAACAACCACTATTTGATATTTATCTTTATCAATCATAGATTGAAGTCTATTAATATCTTCAAGTCCTTTTTCTTTAGTAAATGGATAGGCAATTGAAAGTAAAATTCTCTTATTGGTGTCTATCTCTTTTGGCAAATCTATATCAGTAATCTTATTTGAGAAAATAGACATATCAATTCCATTATTAATGGTGTGAATATTCTCATTTTTAAGGAATGATTCTTTTGCTAGATTCGCTAAATAATTTGATGGGGTAACAAAGGTAATGTTATGGCCTGCAAACATCTTCTTTTTCTTTTGCCACTGTTTCTTAGAATTATCAAATAATCTAGTTAATGGATAGACGTTTTTGTGTTTGCAGTTACCACATCCGACTTTCCATTTGTCGCAGTGAACACAGTCAAAATTAGCGCATCTACCAGTGAAAGACCAGCAATCATGCATCGTAAAAATAACGGGAATATTATGCTTAAAAGCATAATTCATCACCATTTCCGAATTAGTGTAATACCCGTGCAAATTGTGAATATGAATAAGATCTGGCTTAACTGAATCAATCCAATTAATAAGTTCTTTTGTTTCTTTTTTAAATAAGAATCCATCTTCTCCAAATAATTGTGAAGGAACTTTTTTCCATTCTCTCATCGCACTACTTTTGATAATAGTAAAAGACCTATCACCTTCTGCATCCGCGGTTGCGTGATAAAACTCATATTTATCGCCTAAGGCGTTTTCAATATTTTTGATTATTGTTCCTGTAGAAAAGAAGGAAGTTGTATTTATTGAAAGTATTTTCTTCATGAAAATATTATACCTTTTTTTATTTAAAATATGCCTTAAACAAGTGAAGAGATGGCCTCTTTTCCACTGGAGGAGGAGTCATATAATCTCCATAACTTGCTTTTAAAGTAAAGTCATAATATTCGGTTGCTAAATAAGTTCTATCTTCAAATTTAACAGGGACTAATTTATTAAATGTGTCCTTGTGGAAGATATAGTCTCTATTAATGTCATAAACATCAAATTGAACAAGGAGATTGCTTTCTTTACCTTTAAAGCGTTTTAAAGTTGCTCCTTCAATAATTCGCGCGTATTTATTACTTCTTTTATTGAGATAGCCAATAATGATGTTTTTTACAAGGTTAACTGGTGACTTACCTTTAAATTTAGGAAACATTGAATAATGATGTTTTTTAACAACATTTTTATATTTCTGTTTCATTTTATGAAAAGCTTCTAAATCATCAACACTATCGAGTGGGAAAATATCAATGTTAAAACCAATTTCTAATCCATCAGGGTTATAAGCATCTTCAATCTTAATCGTTCTTTTGTCGTAGACTTTTGCCCAAGTTAAGAAATAATGAGGGTTATTCCAGCAAGACATTACTCCATAGTTTTCAACATCAAATGTTTTTAAGAATGTTTCATAATCTTCTCTAGGCATAGCGATATCAATATCATCATCCCAAGGGATATATCCTTTATGTCTAATTGCCCCTAATAAAGTGCCATAAGCTAAAGTGTATTTTAAATTATGATCAACACAAAATTTATGAACAACATCCAATATATCAAGTCCAACTCTTTTTATGTCCTCGTTTGTAAACTCTTTCATCAAGATACTCCTAATAATTAGAAATTATTTCTAACTCAACGATTAAATATTAACTTTTATGCTCATTTATATCAACCAGTCTTTGTTTAATAAGGAAACAAAAAGTGCCACGCTTTGGTGGCACATTTATATTATTTGGCGCGCTATGAAGGACTCGAACCCTCAACTTCCAGATTCGAAGTCTGACACTCTATCCAGTTGAGTTAATAGCGCAGCACTATTAATTTATCACTTAACACATCTATTTCAAAGTTAGGACTTAATATTTCCACTTCTTAATGCATTAAGAACACATAATAGCGCTACACCGACATCACCAAAGATGGCAATCCAGATATTAGCAATACCAAACGCTGATAGAACTAATATAGCTACTTTAACTGAAATCGCGAAGACAATATTTTCAGTGACAATCATCATTGTCTTTTTAGCAATCTTTTTAGCTTTGAGCAAGCTAGATAAATCATCATTCATCAAGACAATATCACTAGCTTCAATAGCTGCGTCACTTCCTACTCCACCCATAGAGATTCCGATATCACTTCTCATGAGTACAGGAGCGTCATTAATTCCATCTCCAACATAGGCGATAAATTCGTTTTCTTTCTTATTCTTAAGAATCTTATCAACTTCCGCTACTTTATCTTGTGGGAGTAAAGAAGAACGATATTCGCTTAACCCTAATTGATCACTAATATCTTTAGCGACTTTCTCATTATCTCCAGTAAGCATAATAGTTTTGATATTTTGCTTCTTGAAATAAGATATAACTTCTTTAGAGTTATCTTTAATTTCGTCTTGGATAAGAATATATCCAACATATTTATTATTTTTGGCAACATAGACTATTGTTCCTGCTAAATCAACAGGATCAAAGATAACATCGTTATTCTTTAATAGTTTTTCATTACCGCAGAGAATAACTTCTTTATCTTTGTTAGCAATTAAGCCTTCACCTGGCACATTAGTGATTCGATAAGAGTTATCAACTTCACCTTGATATAGTTTTCTAATTGAATTAGCAATTGGATGATTTGATTGATTTTCACAAATCATTGTTAAAGATAAAATCTCATCTCTATTTTCTTCTGGATAAATCTTTGTAACTACAAAGTTACCTTTGGTCAAAGTTCCAGTTTTGTCAAAGACAAAGGTTTTAGCCTTATTAAAGTTTTCTAAATATAAAGAACCTTTAACTAAGATTCCAACTTTAGCAGCTTTGCCAATACTTGCAAAGAAGCTAAGTGGGACAGAAATAACAATTGCACATGGGCAAGAAACTACTAAGAAGTTAAGTGCTCTAGAAATCCATTCATTCCAGTTATTTGTCACTAAAGAACCAATTAAAGCAAGTAAAACTGCAGAGATAACAACGACTGGCGTATACCACTTAGCAAATTTAGTAATGAAGTTTTCTTGTTTTGATTTTGTGTTCGTGGAGTTTTCCACTAATTCTAAAATCTTATTAACTGCACTATCACTAAATGTTTTAGATACTTTTACATCAATTACTGAAGATAAGTTAATTGTTCCAGAGATGACGCTACTTCCTTCAATAACATCAACTGGTAAAGATTCACCAGTTAACGCTTTAGAGTCAATTGATGTACTACCAGAGATAACAACTCCATCTAGAGGAATCTTTTCTCCAGGTTTAACTCTAATTATTTGATCAATTTCTACTAGTTCAGGATCAACTATTTCAATTGAGCCGTCCTCTTTGACTAAGTTAGCGGTCTCAGGTCTAATATCCATTAATTCTGATATAGATTTACGGCTACGAGACACTGCTAAGTCTTGGAAGAATTCTCCAATTTGATAAAAAAGCATAACGGCAACTGCTTCTGGAAACTCTTTAAGAGCGAAAGCACCAATAGTTGCAACAATCATTAAGAAATTCTCATCAAAGACTTGTCCGTGAGAAATATTCTTAATGGCTTTTAATAAGATGTCATAAGCAATTAGCAAATAAATTGCTAAATAAATGAATAATGGTAATAGCCATCCTAATTCACCCCCAATAAATGTCGATAAATCTAAAACCTTATCGACAACAAAAACCGGGATGAATAAGACGAGAGTGATAATTATTCTTATCAATCTCTTTTTGAGCTTTTTGCTCATTTAGATAAAACCTCAAAATCTGGTTCAACTTTTTTAGCGGCTTTCACTACTTGCTTATAAACTTCATCATAATTTTCATCATTGATATCAAGAACCATCTTTTGGGTCATAAAGTTAACAGTGGCAGAATTCACTCCACTTACTTTACAAATCGCATCTTGGACTTTGTTTGCACAAACTGCGCAATCAACTTCAATTTTATATACCTTTTTCATAACTACTCCTTTACGTGGGCTAATGCACATTCGAAGATCATTGATACATGTTCATCATCTAAAGAATAGAAAACTTCTTTTCCAACTTTCTTAGGTCTAATAAGTTTAGCTTGTCTAAGTGTTCTTAATTGGTGAGATATCGCTGAGATTGGTAAACCTACTACTTCTGAAATAGAAGAAACATTCTTTTCTCCTTTTTCTAGTGAGGCAAGAATCTTAGTTCTAGTTTTATCACCAAGGATTTTAAATAAATCCGACATATCTTCGAGATAATCATCAATTTCTAATTCCTTTTCTAATTCTTCGTTTGTCATCTTTTTTACCCCTGCCATTATTATATTGAATATTTGAGCAACTATTCAAGTGTTTTATATAATATAGGTAAAAAGAAAAAGAACTATTGCGTTGCAATAGTCCATTTCCTAATTATTTTAAATAATCTTTTACTAACTGAGGATCTAGATACTGGAATGTCGCAGTATCGATATATTCCTTCACTTCTTTTAATTGTTCTTCTTTTTCGATTGTCCAAACATTTGTGAAGTGTTTTTTAACGTATCTCCTCACTCTTTTTTCTTCAAAGAGTTGAATATCTAAATCCACTGATTCAACTGTGTGTCTAAACGGCCAAGTATATTCATCACTTTTCGCGACTAACAAGGATCTAATAAATCCTAATCCTTTAAGTGGCCATAAGCTCCTTGGATCAAAGGAGATAATAAGAATATTCTTCTTATCTTTGAATTGAGGTAGATATTCCTTAAATCGAGCCGCTAATGGTTTATAGTTCTTTCTAAATACTTTTAGTTCTATGACCATTGGAACTTTTTCGTTATTTAAATCAATAACTTCTTGTAAGGTTGGAATCTCTCCTCCATCAAGTAAACGATAATTGTCTTTAATCTCTTTAAGAGTTAAATCTTCTATAATGCCTTCTTTTCCAGTTGTTCTTTTTAAATCTTCATCGTGACACACGACTAGTTCGTTATCTTTTGTGAGATGAATATCAAATTCAAACGCTACTCCGTGATTAATCGCATTTCCAAAAGCCTTCATTCCATTTTCTGTATATTCAGAATTATGAAGTCCACGATGAGCGATTCCATTAAGGAATACTGGATTAATTTTACTGAGGCATTTCTTTTTAGTCATCAGCTTCTCCTAATGCTTCTAATCCTTTTGAGAAAGTTGTTTTTGTATTCTTAACATTCTTCACAAAGAAGAAGATAGCGATTGAAACAAGGGTACACGCTAACGCGTAGACTGGTAAGAATTCCCAAGAGAACCCAGGGTTAAGTAATAATGTACCTAAAGCAACTGGGGTAATGGTTTGAGCAGCCATTGAAGAGGCATAATATAAACCAGTAAATCTACCAATCTTACTATTTGGACATAACTCAACAACCATTGGGAAGGAGTTAACGTGAACTAAGGACATACCAAATCCTTTAACAAACCAAATAATGAAAATCCAGAATGGGAATGATCCACTATGAGGAACAATCGCTGTAAATGTTAAGATTGCCCATAAGACATAAGCAACAAATGTAATGCCTAAACCACCCAAAAGAGTCCACTTCCTACCGATTTTTGAAGCAATAATGCCACCGATAGCAAAACCGATAACACTACCAACACCGCCTAAAATGGTATTAACCATGTTAGAACTACTTTCAGCACCTAAATAGTAAACAGCATAGTTACCCATAAAGGTTCCAATACCGTTATCTGCCATAAACCAGAAGAATTCAGCGCCTAAGATAAGGATGAGCATAATCTTGTTTGCTTTGCTCATTGGTTTATCTTCAGAGACTTTATCAACGACTTCAGCTTCAAGTTCACCACGAGCCATTTCGTCTTTAACTTCTTCTCTAACTTTGTTTTCTTTGATTGTGATAAATAAGACCACCGCAGAAACAAGCATTAACACTGAAGCAATAATGAATGGGAGTTCAATTGCCCAGATATTTCCATATGCCCAGTTATGAGCTTTATAACCAATTAAACCAGTAACTTCATCTTTAACAGTAGCGGTTCCTAAGTATTGAGATAAAACAAAGACAATACCGACGACTGTTGCAAATGCTCCACCGATATAGCCCATAATGTTAATGATACCATTAGCTTTACTACGTAAAGGTTTTGGGGTGATATCTGGCATTAACGCAACTGCAGGGTTACGATACATCATGGCAAATAAAACAACAATTGCCATCATGATAATAACGCCTACTAAGTTATTGTAATGGAATAAAACAGGGATAAATGGGAATGCAACAGCACACACGAATGTGCCAACTAAGATATAAGGCATCCTCTTGCCAATCTTGGTGTTAGTTTTATCAGAAAGGCTTCCAAAGATTGGGAGTAAGATAAGCGCAGCAAGGTTATCAATCGCCATCATAATACCAAC
>ODAI010480860.1_pt1 | contig 26912 bp, 26 predicted proteins | sample 1539321 | NCBI WGS metagenome assembly ODAI01 (sample SAMN02144231, study PRJEB22623) | gut metagenome | biome: sheep rumen | host: Ovis aries | place: New Zealand
CCGATGTTCCAGAATCGCATCTTAAACGCGGGCGCAAGACCGATGGCGATACAGGTCAGCATCATCAGGTCGCGGACCATGAACCAAATGCGCTTCTCGGTGCCGAACGCGCCGTTGAACATCGAAACATACACGCGGATCGGGTTCAGCCTGACGACGGCGTAAATGATAAACGCATTGACGATCAGCGCGAGCAGGATAGCGATTAAGCGAATGCCCCATGCTTTCCAAGCGGGGATCCCGTCTCTTTTTGAAATATGCATATCAGTTGCCTCCCCCGAGCTTTGTCATCATCAGGCCGACTTCCTCCTTGGTGATGGAGCGGCCGTCCACGATACCGGACACCTTGCCGCCGCACAGCACCAGAATCCGGTCGCACAGCTCCAGCAGCACATCGAGGTCCTCGCCGACATAGATCACCGCGACGCCCTTCATCTTCTGCTCGGTCAACAGGTTATAGATCGTATAGGAGGTGTTGATGTCGAGGCCGCGCACCGCGTAAGCCGTCATCAGCACGGTCGGGTTCTGCTCGATCTCGCGGCCGACCAGAACCTTCTGCACGTTGCCGCCCGAAAGCCGGCGCAGCGGCGTCCGGTCGATATCCGGCGTGACGACCTCAAGGTCGTTGACGATCTTCTGCGAGAGCTTTTTCGGGAACTTCCGGTCGAGGATCGGGCCCTTGCCTCTGCGGTAGCTGCGCAGCATCACGTTCTGCATGATGTTCATGCTGCCGACCAGACCCATGCCGAAGCGATCCTCCGGCACGAACGAGAGCAGCACGCCCTCCTTGATGATATCGAGAGGATCCATGCCGTTCAGCACACGCTCCTTGCCGTCCGGCTCGATATACACGATGCGTCCGCCGTTTTCGATCTTCTGCACGCCCGCAATCGCTTCGAGCAGTTCCTTCTGCCCGCTGCCCGCGATGCCCGCGATGCCGAGAATCTCGCCGGCCATAGCCGTGAACGTCACGTCGTCGAGCTTGTTGACGCCCTCCTTGTCCTTCACGGTCAGATGCTCGACCAGAAGCCGGTCGCGTTTTTCCTTCGCCTCCGGCCGGTCGATGTTCAGGCTCACCGCGCGGCCGACCATCATATCCGTCAGCGACTGCTGCGACGCATTCGCGGTCGGCACATCGCCGATATACTCGCCCTTGCGCAAAACGGCGACACGGTCGGACACCGCCAGCACCTCGTGCAGCTTATGCGTGATAATGATGATCGCCTTGCCGTCCGCGCGCATGTTGCGCATGACGGTGAACAGCTTTTCCGTTTCCTGCGGGGTCAGAACCGCCGTCGGCTCGTCAAGAATCAGAATATCGGCGCCGCGATACAGCACCTTGACGATCTCGACCGTCTGCTTCTGCGAAACGGACATATTATAAACCTTTTGATTCGGATCAATTTCAAATCCATAGCGGTCGGCAATCTCGCGCACGGCCTTGGCAACCGCTGCCTTATCGAGCTTGCCCTTTTCGCCCTCCAACCCGAGGATGATGTTTTCGGCGGCGGTGAACACGTCTACGAGCTTGAAATGCTGATGGATCATGCCGATATGCAGATCGAACGCGTCCTTCGGGGATTTGATCTCGACCTTCTTGCCGTCCACGTAAATCTCGCCCTCATCGGGATAGTAAATGCCGGACAGCATGTTCATCAGCGTTGTCTTGCCGCTGCCGTTCTCACCGAGCAGCGACAAAATCTCGCCCTTCTGCAAGGTCAGGTTGATGTCGTTGTTGGCGACGACCTTGCCGAATCGCTTGGTGATGTGTTTCAGTTCAATGGCATTTTCCAAGTTGATCATCCTTTCTGGCGGAAGTTCGTTCGGGGGATGCGGTCTATCCTCATTATAACAGTCCCGAACGGCCTTGTAAACGAGTGTCTTACAAAATTTTTACGATGCTGAAAAATATTTTGTGTCTGTAAAAGGAAAAGGTGGCTGCACGAAAGACAGCCACCTTTGCTTACGGTGCTTAGCCCAATTCGGTGATGCCGTCGATGCGGAGACCGAAGGACGGAGCGGACTGGAAGTAGGACTCATGATAGTAACCGTCGAACATAGCGTTGTCCGCGTCGTTCGTCCAGTCGCCATCGGTGTCGGTCGCGAACGCTTCGGTGACTTCTGCGCCGCCGACGGTGAAGGTCTTCTGATCGAAGACATGCAGCTCGCCCGCCTTGATCGCGGCGATGGTCTTATCGACTGCTTCCTGGGTGCCCGGTGCGCAGGATTCGCCCAGCGGCGTCACGGCGACGGAGTTGGTCTCGAAGCCCTGTGCCCAGTTGGTGTCAAATTCCTTGCCATCCTTAACGGCGCCGATCGCGTAGGTGTAGTACACATCCCACTCGTTCGTCGGGGAGGTCAGCGCAGCGGTCGGAGCGACGGAGAGCATGTCCACGTTGTAGCCGACGGAGTAAACGGTGGTGCCGTTCTTGAGGGCTTCTTCGCAGGTGGACGGAGCGCCGGTGGAGTCGGCATGCTGTCCGATGATGATGCAGCCGCGCTCGATCAGAGCGGTCGCCGCTTCGGATTCACCGGTGATGTCGAACCAGGAGTTGGTGTACTGAACATCCATGTGGACGTTCGGAACCACGGAACGGAGGCCGAGGAAGAACGCGGTGTAGCCGGAAACCACCTCTGCATACGGATAAGCGCCGACGTAGCCGATCTTGTAGTTGCCATCCGCGTCGATGTTCTTGTCCGCAACCTTGCCTTCGTCGATCAGCTGCTGGAGTTTCATGCCCGCGACGATGCCGCCGACATAGCGCGCTTCAAAGATGTTGGTGAAAGCATTGTGGAAGTTCGCAAGGCCGGAAGCCTTCGCGGTGTCGCCGGTCATTGCGACGAACTGCACTTCGGGATGCTCCTCAGCCGCCTGCTGCGTGTAAGACTGATGGCTGTAGGAGTTGGTGATGACGAGCTTGCAGCCCTGCTCAACGCAGTCGATGCAGGCGTCGTAGCACTGCTCATCCTCGGGTACGTTGTACTTCCAAACGACGTTCGCGTCGGTCAGGCCGAGGTTCGCAATCGCCTTCTGTACGCCGACCATGTGGGCGTAGGTGTAGCCTTCATTCTCGTCGCCGACGAGAACAACGCCGACCTTGAACGTATCGGCAGCGGGGGCCGCATCCGTCTTGGTCTCGGTAGTCGTTTCGGTCTTGGTCTCCGTCTTGGTATCCGTCTTGGTATCCGTCGTAGCGGCGGGCGTGCTCGCGGTGCAGGCAACAGCCAGAACCATCAGCATGCAGAGAACGATAGCCAAAAACTTCTTCATTCGTTTCCCTCCTTGATATTGTTCATGTTAGATATATTGAAACACGTTGCCGTGTCACAACCCGTTTTCAAGGGAAAAGTATATAAGTATTTTATCAAAATTCCCTTTGTAAAGTCAAGATATTTTGCCATATATGCGTAAATAATGCGTATTTTTTGGACAATATGTCGGTAATTCCCCCGCCTATAAACACAAATACAACCGAGCGTCTCGGTTGTATGAATTCGTTATTCGCAGAGCGCGCGCAGCTCGTCGCGCTTTCGGGCGATCTCGTTAAGATACGGCGCATAATCGGCCTCGGCGCCGGCACGCAAAAGCTCCGTCAGTTCGCTGACCGGCTTGGTCAAAGGCGATAGCGCAAGGTTGCTCAGCACGCCCTTTAAGGCATGGGCGGCCTCAAAGCCCGCCTTGAGGTCGTTTGCCGCCATCGCTTCCTCAAGCCGCGTAAAGTTTCGGTCGGCAGCACCGAGCTTCACGAGCCGCAGATAAAACGCTTCGTTGTTCAGACAGCGGCCGAGCCCCTCCTCCACATTCGCGCCGAACGCGCGCAGTCCGTCTACAGTCAGCATGATTCGATCTTCTCCTCTATTCTTTTTTCAAATTCCTCCGGCGGTATCGGCCGCGAGAAATAATATCCCTGGATCATATCGCAGCCCATGCGCCGCAGGGCTTCGACCTGCGCCGCCGTCTCTACGCCCTCCGCAATCACCGGCACGCCGAGATACTTCGCAATATCGATCATCAGCTCCAGCATCCGTGCGCTGCGCTCGTCCGCTTCCATGTTGCGGACGAACTGCATATCGAGCTTCAGCGCGTCGATCGGCAGCATGGAAAGCATGTTCAGCGACGAATAGCCGGAGCCGAAGTCATCCATCTCGATGTAATAGCCGCGGCGTCGCAGCTCCTTTACCACGTCGATCAGCTGTGCCGAATCGTTCGTATAGGCGGATTCGGTGATCTCCAGATAGCAGTCGCGCGCGTTGAGCCGGTTCTCCGTCAGCAAGGCTTCCAGACAGTCCATAAAATCCGGTGCAAACAGGTCGATGCGCGACACGTTCACCGACACGGGGATCGTGACGCCGTACTTTTCCCGCCAGCAGCGTATCTGCGCCATAGCCTCCGCCCATACCCAGCGATCCAGCTTCTGAATCAAGCCGTTTTTCTCAAACAGCGGAATGAACACGCCGGGGCTGATCATGCCGAGCTCCGGATGCTTCCACCGGATCAGCGCCTCCGCGCTGCACAGCGTCGGCTTTTCGCCCTGTACGTTATACTTGGGCTGATAAAACACCTTGAACTGGCCGGTCGCCAGCGCCTCATCCATGCTGTCGATCAGTCGTTCCGCCAGAACGTCGCGTTCATGCAGGCGGTTGTCATAAAAGGCAATCGGGCTTGTGAAGCTGTCGCGCACGGTATCTGCCGCTTCCTTGGCGCGGTCGAACCGGCGTTCCGGCTCCATTGTCGTATCCGCTTCGGGATAGATGCCCATGCGCACCCGGATCTTGGCAAGCACTTCGTCCTCCGCAAAGTCCGCCAGCACCATCTCGCGGATCGTCTCCGGCTTGACGCCGTGCGGACAGTAGAGCAGAAATTCGTCGCCGCCCTTGCGCCCCGCAATGCCGCCGATCCGGCCGATAATGTCGATCAGGCGCGCGCCGATCCGACGCAGCACCTCGTCGCCCATCGCGCGGCCGTACAACTCGTTCACCATGCGGAACCGATTGATGTCAATGCTGATCGCATCCATTTCGAGCCCCGGATGGTGCAGGTCGAACTGCTCGACATAGCGGTAGAAGAACTCGGTGTTCAGCACGCCGCTCAGCTCGTCGCGCTCGGTCTTTTGGATGATATCGCTGTCCTCCGAAAGCTCGATCACGCGCTGGATCCGTGCCAGGATAACCTCCGGCAGATCATACGGCTTTTTGATGAAGTCCTGCGCGCCGAGCCGCAGGCTTTTCACCTCGGCGTCGCGCTCCGAGGTGAGCACGATGATCGGGATGCGGCGCAGAATATCGTCCTTCTTGGCGATCTCCAGCAGCGTGAAGCCGTCCATTTCGGGCATCATCAAATCGAGCAGCACCAGCGAAAGCCGCTGCGCATTGTCCCGCATCATGGTGAGCGCCTCACGGCCGTTTTCGGCAAACAGCAGATCGAAGTGCTCCTCCAGCATGATCCGCAGCAGCTCGCGGTTGACCGCTTCGTCGTCTACGACGAGCAGCCGCCGTTTCCCGTTGGCGGAATAGAATCTTTCATGGCTCTTCAGCATCGAATGTATCCCCTCCCCGATGGATCGTTATATTCCATGCGCATGTCCTTAATCCTCTCCGTAAAATGCAATGCCGTCGCGTCCGCGCGCCTTGACCCGATACAGCGCGGCATCGGCGTCCTTATAGATATCGTCGGTCGGATTCCTGCGGTCACTGAACGCGATGCCGATGCTCAGCGTCACCTTGGGCAGTCCGTCGGACGTATCGCGCAGCCGCTCCGCCGCCTGATGCAGCTTTTTCGCCACGATATCACGCATACGGCTGTCCGCATGCACCATCAGCACCGCAAACTCGTCGCCGCCGATGCGGCACACAAAGTCCTCCGAACGGAAATTGGCGGTCAGCGCCGCCGCTACCTTCTGCAGCACCTGATCCCCGATACTGTGGCCGTAGGTGTCGTTGAACTGCTTGAAGCTGTCCACGTCGATCAGCATCAGCGCGTGGGCGCGGCGCTCGTTCGCCGTCCGCGTCCGGTCGAATACCGCGCGGTTGAGCAGACCGGTCATCTGATCGTGCGAGGCTTCATAGGAAAGCTGCTCCTTCTGCCGCCGCGTCTGCTCGAACACGGCGTTATAGGCGCGCGTCAAAAACCGCACCTCATGTGCGCCGCCGATCACCGGCACCGTCGTGTTCGACGTGATCGAGCCGACGATCTTTTCCATCGGGTGAATGATCAGGTAGGTGATTGCCAACACGACTGCCAGCACCATCAGCAGCTCTGCGGCGATCAGAATGCTTTCCCACAGCAGCAGCTGCGAAAACCGTGCCTCGCTTTCATCCTGCTCCCTCGACGTTTCGCCGATCAGCGCGTTTTCACATTCGCTGACGTTTTCGGAGATCGACTGCTTATAGCTCCGGTAGGTTTCGTCGAACAGCAGCGACAGCGCAAGGTCGAGCTTTTCTTTCCTCGGCAGCGCCTTTTCCCCGTCGCTCAGCGTTATCTCCCGCAGCACCGCAGGATAGTCCTCCACCGGCTCGCCGAGCGCGTCAATCGTCAGCCGCATGGCGCGGTACTCAATGTGCATAAGCTCGTTGGAGACGCGCAGCGCCTCGTCGAGATAGCGAACCGTTTCGGTTCCGGTGAGGAAGCTCTCCATCTCCTCCAGCGCGTTGTCGCGCCGCCGCGTGACCTGCACCTCGTTGCAGTAATCTTCGAGCGCCGCCCGGTCGCCGGTCGCCACGAAGGTTCGGGCGCGGTCGGTCAGATAATGCGACCCCTCCTGCATCTGGGAAACCGCCCGCTGCGCCCGCACGTAGGCTTCGGTGGCCGCGGTCATCTGCCGGAACGCATTGAATTTTTCATACGAGATGACAAGCAAAAGCACGGCAAACACGCTTGCAATCGCAATCAGGATTGCATTGAAGCGCCGCAGTCGGATTCCGTCTCTTACTTTTTTCTCCGATCGTTTGTTCTTTTGGAGAAACATTATTCGTTTCTTCCCTTTCTCCCCTTCGCGCTCGCTTGGTTACAGTCGATACTGCCGCACGGCGCCGTTCGCGTTTTCATGACGCCGGTGCGCGGCTTTCCGCCTTACCAGCTCGGCTCGTCGCCGTCCTCGTCAAGGCTCACGGTATCGACCGCGCTCTCGATCAGCTTGATCATCTCCCACACGGAACGGAACTGGATCGTCTTATCCTCCTCCATCCATGTGATGCGGCCCTGCCAACTGCTGTTCTGCCGGTGCTGTACGCGCACGATGAACGTACCGATATCGCCGTGCTTTGCCAAAAGTTGTTCGTCACTCATACATTTTTTCCTTTCGACCGGCTCACGGCGCGGTCCTGTCGGTTGTGCGGCGGGTGTTTCGAAGAAATGCCGCTCGTTCGTTCCTGGGTGCGGAAATTGCAGCCGGTCATACAGCTTCTCCATCAGAAGCGTCATCTGACCGAGATCGGAAAACGCCGTCGGCTCGGTCGAATAGCTGTGATAGAGCCGGCCCGTGAACCGGTGATGCGCGGCGCCGTCGATGCAGAGCACCACGCCGTTCGGCGCGCCGATATACCATTGCGTATGCTGTGTCGCTTCCATATCCCGGTTCCTCACGGCGTCCAAAAGACGCTGTTCACATAGTATTCGATCGCGCTGCGCTGCCGCCCGATCAGGAACCGGCGGTTGATGCGGTTCTGGATCACGCCGCAGTTTTCGCGTGTCGTGTTGACGAGCAGCACTAAGTATTGCCCCTTTCCGTAGCGGCACATCGCGTCGCCGCGGCGGATCGAATGTCGTATCGCGTCGCCCATGCGCGTCACAAGCGCGTCGAGCGTTTCGCCCTCCTTCATCGGGTTGCCCTTGCCGTCCACAATCGTGCAAAGCATGATGTAGACCGACTGGCCGCCGCGCTCCAGCATCCGCTCGACCATGCGGTAGATGCCGAGGAACACCGGGTACGGGCAGAGATAGCCGCCCTGCGACTGATCGGCCGCGCCGGTCAGCTCAGCCTGGATCTCGTCCAGCGCCGCGTGGCGGTACTGCATCCGCTCACCGAGCCGGTCAAACTGCGCGATCAGCTTCTTCGACGGCCGCAGCCCCTGTTCGTTGAAATAATACTGCACCGTTTCATCATAGAGCCGCCGCGCGTCCTCATGCCGACCGAGCGAGGCCAGCGCCTCCATCGTGACCGTTTCCCAGTCCGCAAGCGGATCGATCTTCGACGCATACGTGCCGAGCGCCTCCATCTGGAACCAATCCTGATGCACGCGCAAAAGCTCCGTCGCCCGCTCCATGCACTCGCAGAACAGTTCCTTATACCGCCGCGCCTCCCGCGCCGCCCAGATCACGGCGGTCTGCATCGGCAAAAACTCGCCCGCATAGGCATAGCACGCGTCGAGGTACAGCGCAAGGCGCTCGTCCAAATCGCCGCTTTCGGCCGCCCTGTGCGCCAGCGTTTCGAACTCGACCGCGTCGATGCAAACGGGAACGCTGTCCGACCAGTAGAACACGCCCTTATTCTGCTCGATGCAGTTTTCGGCGGGAACGCCCGCCTTTAGGAGCTTGCGCTTGGTGTTGTAGATCACGCTTTGCAGGGCGTGGTGGATATTGCTCATATCGCGGTCGGCAAAGAGCAGCTCCTCGAGCCGGTCACGCGTGACGCCCTTTCTGCCGCCGTGCAGCAGGATCTGAAGCAGATAGGCATTCTGCGAATCGTTCGCCTTGGAGCCGCCGATCAAAAGGTTTCCGTTCCACCGGAGCGAAAACCCGCCGAGCATCCGCACATATAAAACATTTTCGCGTTCCGTCATCGCCGCACTCCCGTTCTGAAAATTTTCATCCCAGCCGCTTCACCATGTTTTCAAAATTCACGCACGACACCAGCGCCGTATCCTTCGTGATCCGCCCTTCGCGGTATAGCTTCAAGAGGCTGCCGTCCATCGTGCACATACCGTCCGCCGCGCCTGCCTGCATCGCGCTTTCGAGCTGATGCAGCTTGTCCTCGCGGATCATGTTCTGAATCGCGGTCGTGGACTTCATGATTTCAAACACCGCGATCTGCTCGCCGTTCTTGCCCGGAACGAGCTGCTGACACACGATGCCCTTCAAAATCTGCGCCAGCTGAATCTTCACCTGCTGTTGCTGTCCCGCCGGGAACACGTCCAGGATGCGGTTGATCGTGTTCGCCGCGCTGGAGGTATGCAGCGTTGAAAGCAGCAGTACGCCGGTTTCTGCCGCTGTGATCGCCGCGGAGATCGTGTCGTAATCGCGCATTTCGCCGAGCAGGATCACGTCCGGGCTTTCGCGCAGCGCCGAACGCAGGGCGTCGAGATACCCCGGTGTGTCGATGGAGATTTCGCGCTGTGTGACGATGGACTTTTCATGCCGATGGATGTATTCGATCGGGTCCTCCATCGTGATGATGTGCCCGTCGCGCCTGTGATTGATGCGGTCGATCATGCAGGCAAGCGTCGTCGATTTGCCGGTGCCCGCCGAGCCGGTGATCAGCACAAGACCTTTTTTGTTGTCCGCCAAGGACAGAACGCTTTCCGGGATGCCGAGCTTAACCGGATCGGGCAAGCCGAACTTGATCACGCGAATGACCGCCGCAAGCGAGCCGCGCTGCCGGAACACATTGACGCGGAACCGCCCCATCTGCGATAGAGCAAACGAAAAGTCGTCGTCTGCGCCCGCTTCGAGGTTTTTGCGGTCGCGTCCGCTGATCGCATAGATTTCATCGACAAGCGTGCCGATGCGATCCGGCAAAAGGCGTTCGCCGTCGAGCCGCTCCTGATGTCCGCCGCACTTGAACGTCACGGGAAGCCCCGCGACCAAGAAGATGTCCGCGGCCTGCGCCGCAATCGCCGTCTGCAAAATCTCCCGGATATCCATATCCATCCTCCGTTGCCGTATCAGTTGCCGAGCGAGCCGCTTTGCGGTATGCCTTCCCAAAGCTGCCCGATGTCGGTGTCCTCTTCCCATTCGCGCTCATGCCGCCATTTTGTGATCACGATGCCGCTTTGCTCCATGCGCGCGGCAATCGTAAGCGTCGAGCCGTCCTTTTCCAAGACCGTTTCAAACGTGTCGCCCACATCGGCAAGCGCCGCTTCGTCCGTCAGCCATCGTTGCCCTTCGGCCTCCAGCTCATAGCGCAGCCGCACGGTGTTCGCGTACTTTTCAGCCAAGCGCATATCCGCCCGCGCGGTCGTGAACGTCAGGATCGCCAATACCGTCAGACAGATGCTGATCACCGTCAGCAGCAGCGCCAACGGCCCCAGTTTAATCGGTATCTGCTTCATGGCGTCACCTCCGTATCCTTGCAAAGCGACAGCGTATACACGGTCTTTCCCGATTCCGCGTCGGTCACGAAAACAGAACCGTTTCGCAGGCTGTCCTGCTCCGTCCATTCCACACGCACGATCAAACGGTAACCCGGTCCGGGCTCCGGCGTCATATCCGCCTTATAATAGGCGACTGCGCCGTTTCTGCCGTCCTCCGGCAACGCACCCGTATTGCCGTTTTCGTTCAAAAGTGCAATTAAGTCCGCTTCATCTTCCGCGGCATAGAATGCTTCGGCGGCGTTCTGCGCGAGTGTCACCGCGTTCGTCAAAAGCCGCGCCTCGGTGCTTTGCGCCTTGCCGGCGCTGAACACCTGCGTGATCACCAGAATGATCGCAATGAAAACGACAATCAGCAGCAGCGTTTCGAGGTAGAACCCCGTGATGTGTCCTCTGTTTTTCATACGCTGCCCTCCCCGCTGCGCAGCGTGACCGTTACGCTGCCTGCGTCGGTATGGATGCGTAGCACGCGCCCGGTTATCTCGACGGCAAAGCGGTCTGTCTTGCCGATCACCTGCGCGTCCTCCGGATGCAGCGGCTCGTCTGCCTCGTCATAGTCCTCCAAAAGCTGTCCGTGATCGGTGTAGATGCGGAACGCATAGCCGCTTGCGCCGTCACGCACGATCAGGATCGGCGCGTCTGCGCTGCCCTCGACGGAAACGGAGTCCTCGGTGTCGTTGGCGCGCACGGTCGTTGCCAGATAGGAAAGCTGCGCGCGTTCGTCCATGTTCGCATACTGTCCGGCGACGGTGTCGCGGTAGCTCCTTGCACCGAACATCACAAGCAGAAAGAAGCCGACCAAAAACAGGGCGACAATACCCATCGTATAGTAGCCGAGCGTGGAATTGTTTCCGGTTCTCTTGCCCATGGTTTTCTCCTTATTTCATGCAGGCCCCGCCTGTCGTTCGCTCCTGTTCGGCTCCGCCGAATCCTTATTTTTCCTTTGCCGTCACCTTGATCGTCGGAGGCAGGTTCGGGGCAAATGCCTCATAGTGGATATAGAAATCGTCGGTATTGACCTGCAAGCCGTAATTGTCCTGCAAATACGCCAGATTCGGCGGATAGACGCCCTCGACGACGTAGCATTGGAGCGCGCTCTTTCGGATTGCCTGCTCAATTGCCGCGGCGCTTTCCTCCCTGAGGTCGCGGGCCGAGGCGCGGCTGAACAAAGCGATCCCGCCCGCCAGCAGCAGCGCCGCGAGCACAATCAGCCCGATCCGCAGTCCGATTCGTTTGGCTTTATCCGCGTACATAGCTCCTTTGTCCTTCCTTCATCCGTTGCGCCAAAAAGGCGCTCATCCCACCGAATTCATCATGCCGATCAGTGGCAGCATGACCGACAGCAGCGACAGCCCGACCGTGACCATCAGCACGCCGGACAGCAGCGGGTCCACGATGCCGACGAGCCGTTCGACCAGCACCGTGCAGTTTTCCTCCAGAAGATTCGTCAGCCTTTGCAGCACGGATTCCATGCTGCCGCTGCGCTCCCCCGCGAGCAGCATACGGCCGTAGACCGGCTCGAACAGTTCCTCCTCATAGGCGGCCTGCGCAATCGAATGTCCCTCCTCCATGTGCGTCACGCAACGCTTGAGCTTTTCCTCGATCGGCGGACAATCGGTCATCGGGAGGCTTGCGAGCACGGCGTCGTCCTGCATCTCGCCCGCGGCGATGAACGTCGTCAGCGCGGACGTGAACCGGAACATGCCCATCGTTTCGAGAATGCTCCGGCAAAGCGGGATCTTATACAGCAGCTTTTCGACAAGCGCGCGCTTGCCGTTGTTCCACATCCAAAGCCCGCCGATGAGCAGCGCCGCAATCACGATCATCACGACGAGCGCGATCCAGCAGAACGCATACGCCCATGTGATATACCGATAGGCGCTTGCGGCAAGGCTGCCGGTTAAGCTGTTGTATACGTCGGTAAACGAGGGCAGCACCATCGTGAGCATGACGAGCAGCACCGCAATGATCAGCACCAGCATTGCCGCCGGATACGTGACCGCATTTTTGAGCTTTTCGGTGATCGTCTTTTGATCGGCATAGTACCGGGCCAGGCGGAACAGAATGTCCTCCAGGTGACCGGACTTTTCGCCGGTCTCGACCATCTGCAGCGCGTACTGCGGGAAGATCCCGCTTTCCTTCATGGCGATATGCAGGCCGTAGCCCTCCTCGACCTTCTCCTTCATGCCGCCGAGCGCCTGTTCGAGCACGCCGCCCTTTTCCTTGCCGCTCTGCTGCAAAAGGCCGATGGCTTCGTCGGTCTGAATGCTCGAATGCAGCATCATGGCCATGCTTTCGCAGAAGGCGCTGACGCCGAGATTATCCAACTGCTGTTTTCTCATACTGTCACCTGTCAATAATAAAATTCGTCGGTATAGTTGCTGCCGTCGCCGATGAACGAATCGTTCTCGCCGTTCGCCGTAAACGTCAGATCGAGCCGCGTCCAGTTGTTGCCGCTCACCTTGAAGCTGACCGTCACCCAGCCGCTTTCCTCGGTGTAAAACATATTCCACGCGTGATACAGATTATTCGGCGCGACATAGCCGAAGATCAGCTTGCACGGAATCCCCTGGCTTCGCAGCATCGCCGCCGCCAGAGAGGCATAATCGAAGCAGATGCCCTTGCCGGATTGCAGCGTTTTGTCCGGGTCCGGAACGTAGCCGGACTGCACCGACTTAGCCTTTTCATAGTCGTATCGAACGGTCGCGTTGATGAACTCATATATGTTCGCTACGACGCCGAGCGCATCGGTCGTGTTCCGGGACAGGTCGTTCGCCTGCTTCACGCACATCGAATCGGCGGTGAAGCGCGCATAATCATTCGTACAGAGGAACGGAACAAATTCATTGTCCAGCTTGACCGTCACCTTGGTCTTGTACTTGGACGCGTATTTCTTGCCCTCCACGTTTTCCATCACGCGGAACGTATAATCGCCGTCGCCGCTCTGGATCGAATAGATCGACGGGACGCCGTCGCCGCGCTGATCGTAGGTATAGGTGATGTCCTCCGCGCCTTCCTCGCCCTTTTTGATCACCTGAAACTTCAGTTTCTTATCGGAGGTGACGAGCACCGCAACATAGCCGAGGTTCGTCTTGGATGCGTCGATGAAGGCGCCGTCCTTGCCGGTTGCCGCTTTTTCGTCGAAGAACGCGTCCACGACCAAAGGCTTCTGCCCGCCGGGCGTCTCGCCCGTCCCCGCCGTCATCGGCACAGGCGCATCCGGCAACGTAACGACCTCCTGCACTTGCTCGGCTACAGGCGCCGTCGTCACCGGCGGCGTCGGCGTCGGCGCGCCCGACACAGCCGTATTTCCCCCGCAGGCCAGCAGCAAAAGCGCAAGCCCGCAGCAAAGCCATTTTGCATTTCGCAAGGACACATCACCTCCTTCCCGAAAAGATTTCCAAAGCCGCATAAACGATCCGTCTGCGGCGTTATCGGCCTTTGCCGTTCTTATGCAGATACAGGTTTTGATCCGCAGCGCCGATCAGCATTTTGCCGTCCATTCCGTCCGCATACGCCGCAACGCCGATGGACAGGCTGACCGCATACGGCACAGCTGCCTGCTCGGCGCTCTCCTGCAGCACCGCGCGGAGCTTGTCGCAAAGCGCGTCGATCTCTGCCCGGCTGCCCTCCGCAACGATGATAAATTCATCCCCGCCGTACCGCGCGATGTACGGCCGCGGCAGGATGTTCATGCAGGCCTTTTTCAAGGCGCTCGCCACGCGCATCAGCGCCGCGTCGCCCTCCAGGTGGCCGTAGGTATCGTTGATCTGCTTGAACCGATCCACGTCGATCATCAGCAGATACAGCTCGTTTTCGTGATTTTTCAGCTTGTAATCGAGGAAGCTCTGCAGGTTGTGGCGGTTGTTCACCTGCGTCAGCGGATCCAATGAAACCTGCCGCGCGGTCGTGCCGATATACAGGCACAGCAGCTCGAGCATGATGCTTACACAGACCACCGGCACGGACTCGCCGAAGAACGACAGCGCCCATGCCGCCAGAATGCACAGCGGAAACGACGCGATCAAAACGGTATGCTCGCGCACCGCGGGGTCCGATTCGAACCGCCTCGCCCGCACGACGCGCGCCGCAAAGAATGTCGTCACGCCGAGCAGCAGCGCCATCTGCGCCTGAAACAGCCAATGCCGCCGGTATGTCCCGTTTTCATCGAAGGAGAACAGCCAATGCGTCAGCAGGTTCAGCACAATGAGCATGGCCGGCACGGCAAGGCACAGCAGCAGCCATTTATGCGTCCTTTTGTTTTCAAACAGCAGGCTCTTATGCGATGCCTCGGCATATCCGCACCATGCGAACACGCCGATCCACAGCGTCATGTGGTACACGGTCTTAAACAAATAGGAAAGCGGCAGCCATGCGCTCTCGATCAGGCGCAAGCCGTTGCACAGCGCAAAAAGGAAGTTCGCGGCAAAATTGAGCAGAAACGCCGTCAGCACGCGCCGAAGCCACCGTTCCATCGCGGATACGGATTCCTTGCGAACCGTCCAAAAGAGCAGAAGCCCCACGACGATCATACAAATCAGATAGATTTCCGCATACAGCACCGACGCCATTTCGTTACACTCCCGCTGCCCCGTCATCCGATCAAAACATTCTGCCCCTTTTACGGCATCGTAAAAATAATATCATATTTTACCATTGTTTGCAATATAATAGTTAAGCGGGAATCAAAAAAGACAGGCAGCTGCCTGTCCGTCGTATGCAAGCATCCTCAGCCCTTCAGGCCGCGCGCCTGCCGATCCATGTCCTCCACAACGATGTCGTAGATCTCGCCGAGCGAAGCGCAGTATTCCAGCACCTTCCACGGCTCGTTGGTGTGGTAATGAATCTTGATCATCTCCGAAAATCCGACGGCCAAAAGGCTGTCGCCGACAAAGTTCTTGGTGAAGTATTCGTTGATCGCGTCCTCGTCCAGATCGTGACCGTCGATCAAAAGCTGCGTATCGTAACGATACGCAATGGTTTGTTCGCTCATGCGCTCTCTCCTTTACTGCGATACCGCCAGTATACCATAGAAGTTTCAAAAAGAAAAGGAAGAATTTCCCGACGGGATCCTTCTTCCTGTTGTCTGCTCTTATTTTCCATCATCCTCGGCAAACACGATCGGCTCCTCGACCGGCGCAAACAGGTCGTACTTCTCGATTTCCGGATCGTAGGGATCGAGGGGCGACGGCGGCAGGATGCCCTTCCATTTCAAAATACCGTACAGCGCGACGCCGAACAGAATGAACAGGCTGACGACCTGCGAAAACGCAAGGCTGCCGTAGCCGCCGCGCACGGCATCGTCGCGGAAGAACTCAATGACAAAGCGGAACGCCGCATACGCCGCAAGGTACAGCCCGACAAGGTTGCCGCGCCGTTCCTCCTTTAAGTGGAAAAGCAGCCACAGCAGCACGCCGAACAGGATAAAATTGAACGCGGATTCAAACAGCTGCACGGGCAAACGGCTGTCCCAAAAGTGTGCGCAAAACGCATTGTCCATGTGCACGCCGTAGCAGCACGGCTGCCAGACGAGCTCGCCGTCCACCATTTCATGCCCGAAATAGCAGCCGATCCGCGCGAAGCCGTGAAACAGCGGCGTCGATACCGCGACAATGTCCCACGCAAGGCGCTTCTTTTTCAGGAGCCTCCAAAACAGCGCGGCCATCATGCCGAAGTAGCCGAGCAAGCCGCCGTAAAACACGATGCCGGAGTTTTCAAACAGCAGCTTTACCGTGATATTCTCCACCCCGCGCGAACGGAGATAGGTTTCATAGGAGATCATGCCGAACAGCTTCGCCCCGACGATCAGCCCGACAAGCGACAGCAGCATCAGCGGGATCTGCCGCACCCAGTTCTGCCGGAGCTTAAAGCACAGCAAAAGGGCGCACACGAACGCGGCCAATAGGCCGAGCGCCGCAAACACGCCGTAGGTGAGCACATGTTCGAGAAAAAAGTTTTTTACCGCTTCCATGCGCCCATTATAGCGGGAAAAGGGCGCGTTGGCAACCCGATTGCGCGACGAAAGTCCCCGATTTCACACGAAATTCACACGGGAAATTGCCTGTTTTTGGGAGATTGCTTGACGGTGCCGTGAAAACCTGTTACGATACGCATAAGCTGAAGCAGCGGCGCCTTTCGCCGCCCTCGGCTGTCTATCAAAAAAGAAAAGGAGGCTTTCCATGAAACGCCCGATTCTGTTTCTTCTTTCCCTCGCGCTGTTGCTTTCTGTCGGCTGCGCTATGCGGGAAGCCGCCGTTACCCGGTCGATGACCGTTCCCGCCGATACCGCCGCGCCGAGCGAGCCTCCGGCGGAATCGACTTCCGCCCCCGCCGAGCCCGCGCCGGCAAGCCTGCCCGAAGGCGCCGTGATCGTATACAGCAGCCCCGAGGAAAACGACTTTGCTTTCGTTCTGCCGGACGGCTGGACCTACGATATGACCGAGGACGGAGCGGACCTCAGGCAGCTTGACGATCCGCTGAACTTTCTGCCGGTCACGGTGGAGATCGACTGTTTGCCGCGCACCGACCTTTCCGCGCTTTTCGAGGAGCTGAAGGGGCAGTTTTCCGAGGAGGGCTTTGCCTTTGCCGATCCCGCGGAAATCACGGTTGCCGGACGCTATGCGGGACAGCACAGCGAAAACCTTGTCTACATTGAGGAGATCGGCGTGGAGGTTCTGCTCCATGCCGTTGCATGGGAAGCGGACGACCGCACCTATACGGCGACGCTGATCGCGCCCGCTGAGGACGACGGTGCCAAGGCCGCGTTTGCCGCGCTGCTGGACAGCTTTATGCCCGCAAGCGACTATCTTGCAGCAGGTCATGCTGCGCCGGAGCCCACGCCTGTGCCGGAAGAACCGGAAGACGCTCCCCCGGTCACGCCCGTGCCGAAGGAAACCGTCACACTGGCACTCGATCACGCGGTTCTGATGGACGAGGACGGCCTGAAGGTGACGGCTCTCGGTTTTGCGGAGGGATGGTTCGGCCCGGCGCTGTCTCTGGAGCTTGCAAACACGTCTGCGCGGGAGGTCACGTTTACGATGGATCGCCCCGCCGTCAACGGCTATATGATGGATACGATGTCGCTTTATGCGACCGTCCCCGCCGGGCAGACGGTGGTACAGGAGGTTTCGGTGTACGACAGCGAGCTGGCGCGCTGCGGCATCGACGAAATCGCCGTCGTGGAATTTGAACTTCGCGTGACCGCCGATCTGTGGGAAACGGTCTATACCTCGCCGCGCCTGCGTCTCGAAACCGACGCCGTCCAAACCTATACGCAGGTCTACGCGGATGCGGGCACGCCGCTGTATGACACGGATGAGCTGCGTATCCTCTGTCCCGGTCTTGAAACGGACGGCTGGTTCGGTCAAGCCGCGGTCTTTACGTTTGTGAACGCCTCCGACCGTGCGCTTGCCGTTTCGTTCCGCAGCGCCGCCATCAACGGCATAGAGGCCGACACGTTCTTTTCGGTCACGCTGCTGCCCGGCCCCCGTGCTGTGCGGGTCTGCTACTTCTCGCCCGCCGCGGGCGAAACGTTCGGGGACGCCTACCGCACCGGCACGTTCGCGTTCCACATCTACGACGCCGAAACGTATGATACCGTTGCCGATACCGAGCCGGTCGAGATCACATTTGAATAAGTGCATATAAAAAAGAAGCCGCACCTTAGGGCACCCTCCGCAAGGAAGTTGCTTTGAGGCAGTAATTACCGGCTCAAAAGGAGATGAAACCGGCGCGACCATGGTGGTAGTGCCGGTTTTGTTGCGCTTTCCTGGATTTTGTGGGTCAAAATCCGATGCTCGTTATAACTGTGGACAAGGTAAACCTTTCGCCTTGATACGTTCGAGGGCTGCAAAGAGAGTATTACCCTGTTTATCACCCGCAGGACGAGGCAGAAATAATTCTGACTTTTTCCAGAAAAGCACTACCATTTTGTCGCTTGATGTGCTATTATATTATAGAGTAAGTATGAGTGCAAGAAAGGGAGGAGGTGCCGCGAATGAACCCAGTATTAAAATATAGAGGCGGGAAATCGCGGGAAATTCCCCGTTTTTTGCAATACATTCCTGACGACTTTGATAGATATATTGAGCCTTTTTTCGGCGGCGGTGCTGTCTATTTTTACCTTGAACCCGAAGCCGCAATTATAAATGATGTTAATGAACGGCTAATGTTGTTCTATCGGCAACTGCGCGACAATTACCCGGAAATGCGGGTGCAGCTTGATGAACTTCAACGCGTGTATGAAGCCAATCAGGCAGCATATAAAAAGCTGAAAGCACAAACGCCTGATGAACGTGTACCAAATGCCAATGAAGAATTATACTATAAAATGCGGGAGCTTTTTAATCACCCTGATGGTAGTTATTTAGACGGCGTAGTATATTTTTTCATTAACAAAACGGCGTATTCTGGTATGATTAGATATAACAGCAACGGCGAATATAATGTGCCTTTTGGACGCTATCCTAATCTTAACACACAATTAGTCACAGCGCAACACAGTCAATTATTACGTGGGGCGGACCTGTATAGTCTTGATTATAAACGCATATTTGATATGGCGGGAGAAGATGATTTTATATTCCTAGACCCGCCCTATGATTGCGTTTTCAATGACTATGGAAATATTGACATGATGAACGGTTTTGATGAAACCGAGCATAGACGTTTAGCTGCTGATTTTAGAAATCTTCCCTGCCGTGCGCTTATGGTTATCGGAAAGACCCCGTTGACTATGGAACTATATGGAAACTATGTTTTCGACGAGTATTATAAAAACTACGCCGTAAATATCAAAAATCGTTTCAACAACGATAAAATGCACATTGTCGTAAAGAATTATTAAGCCGGGAGGGCGAACGCATGGCATACCTAAAAAATAAAGCCTTATTCTTCACAACATCGCCCCGCACCCCGTCTAAAATGATACCGGAGATACAGTTGCTTAGTGAGCATTTTTCCGGGCAAAAATGGAACAAACAAACGCAGATTGCGTTTATTGACCTGTTATCGCAATCGGGTTTCTTTGAGGGTAGCGGTTCATCAAACAATAAAGATTTTAGCGCAAGGGACAGGATAAACAGAGCGCCGAAGGCGTTGGGGTTTGTTGGCCTGACCCCACAAATTGAATTAACTGACGCGGGAAAAGCGCTGGTTTATGGGAAACGCCCGCAGGAAGTATTTTTGCGGCAACTGTTGAAATTTCAGTTTCCGTCACCATACCATGTTGAAGCAACCGGAATTGAGGGTACTTTCTATATAAAGCCGTATTTAGAAATTATTCGGCTTATTCGAGATTTAGAAAGCCTATCTTTTGATGAATTAAAAATCTTTGCTCTTATGATGACGGATTATAGGCAGTATGAAACCGTCAAAAAAGCTATCCTTGATTTTCGTGCAGAAAGGGAAACCCATAGAGGACAGTATAAAAAGTTTGTAGATGAGAAGTGGACAGAAGCGCTTTTGCGGACGTATGCAGACGATATTGACGCAGGCAATACAAGAACACGCGAAACGACTGACAAGAGCCTGAAAAAGTTCCTTAACACGAAGAAAAGCAACACAAGGGATTATACCGACGCTTGTTTCCGGTATTTACGTTATACTGGTCTGGTTTCTATTTCTCATAGGAATCGGTCTATCGCTATCTATCCTGACAAAATAAAAGAAGTTGACTTCATTCTCGCAACTGTTGATCGTAAACCCGTTTTTGTTGATGATACGGATGGTTACAAAGCCTATTTATTTAATCCTACAATCCCGGCGCTATTTGTTGATAGTGTTGAAAATGTCATTGACCATATAATGCGCATAAGTGACTATACGCAAAGGCAGCTTTCCGGGAAAAGTATTGAGGAACTGAAAGATATTCGTGACGCTATCATAGCAGAGCGAAAAGCCGCCGTTATCAATGCTCAAGTTACAGAAATCAAATCTTATGCTCTGTATTCAGAGATTATTGATACCTTCAATGAGATATTATCCGACGGATACTACGACGCGCCTCTGATGCTTGAATATAATACATGGCGAGCTATGACAATGCTTGACGGAGGAAACATAAAGGGGAATTTCAAATTTGATGATGTCGGACAGCCCCTTTCAACAGCGTCCGGAAATATGCCTGATATTGAATGTGACTATGATGATTTTGTTTTGTCGGTAGAAGTTACCATGCAACAGGGACAGCGCCAATATGAAAGCGAGGGCGAACCCGTAGCACGGCATTTTGGACAGATGAAAAAACGAACAGGCAAAGACACATACTGTCTATTTATTGCCCCGACTATCAACAAGGCGAGTTTAGCACACTTTTTTGCGTTGAATAAAATGAGTATTTCTTACTATGGCGGCAATACAAAGATTATTCCCCTTGAATTAGATCAGTTCATGCGCCTTGTAGAAAACTCCTATAATTTTCACACGCAACCGACCCCGCATAATATCCGTCAATTCCTTGATGAAGTTATGCGGCAAGAGGAGCTTGCTGTTGATGAAAACGACTGGAATGATAAAATTCAAACTTGCGTTGCAGAATGGTTAGCGGCATAAATTATCAAGAGAATCTGCTTGCAGATTTATGCCACAAATAATCGGCAAACAGGCATAAAAAACGACGAAAATCCTTATCTTACAAGGGTTTCCGCCGTTCTGAATATGCTCTTTCTCGGAAGACATGGAAACTTCCTTACGAAGTGCCTCCTTCGCGGCTTCTTTTGACATTTCGCTACTGCACCAGATCCGCATACGCGGCGTTTGCGGCGCGGCAAAGGTCGTCCGGCGCAAGGCACAGCTGCAGACCGATGTGTCCGCCGGAAACATAAATCGTATCGAACAGGATCGCGCTTTCGTCGATGCGCGTCGTAAACTGCTTTTTCATGCCGACGGACGTGCACCCGCCGCGCACATAGCCGGTCAGCGAGAACAGCTCCTTTTGCGGCAGCATGGACACCGCCTTTGCCCCGACCGAGCGCGCGCACTTTTTGAGATCGAGCGATTCATCCACCGGGATCACAAACACGTAATGCTCCCGATCCGCGCCGACCGTGACGAGCGTTTTGAACACCTGCTCGTGATCGAGTCCGAGCTTATCCGCCGTTTCCGCGCCGTCGGTGAACTCTCCCGCTTCATATTCCGTCGCCGTATACGCAATGCCGAGCGTGTCCAGAATCCGCATTGCGTTCGTTTTCGTCTGCTTGGCCATAGCTGCCCCTCCCTTTCGCGCTCCATCATAGCACCTTGCCGTGCGCTTGGCAAGAGCCTCCGCGATTGACACGCGCCCCAAACCGTGCTATCATCGTTGTCGAATCCTACGATGCGGAGAACGATATGAAACGTCTTTTGGCCTTGACCCTTTCCCTGCTGTTCCTTTGCGCCTGCACGGGCGCGCCGACCGCCGCCGTGCCGACCGAAGCCCCGACTGAAGCGCCGACCGCCGCCCCGACCGCGACGCCGACCCCCGTTCCGACCGAAGCGCCGACCGCAGAGCCCACCGAGGTCCCGACGCTTGCGCCGGTCGAGAAGCCGGAGCTGACCGCGCTTGCCCCCGGCGACGAGCTGTACAGCGCGCCGGATGCGGGCAATTTTGCGATGACGATGCAGGACGAGGGATGGGGCTATGCCGCAGCCGCGCTCGGCGTGAACCTGTATCCGTTGGAAAGCGATGCGCTGAACACCGTGCAGATCATGGGCATGAACGTCGGTCAGCCGGTCGATGCGGACATGTTCATCTCCCTGCTTGTGACCGTGCTGACGCATTTGCAGGAGAGCATCGGCGCCGAGCTGTCCATTTTGGAGGTCACGGATACGACCGTCAACGGCTATGACGCCCGCGCTGTCGTCAGCGCCGTCGAGGGCGAAGCGTTTTCCGTGCGGTTCTATTCTATCGTGTGGGGCGCGGACGAGCAGATCTATTATGCATCCGTCACGGCCTTGGACAGCGAATACGATACCGCGCTTGCGATGCTCGAACACGCCCTTTCCACCTTCTGCCCCGCTTCGGCGATGTGCTCCGATGCGCCGGAGGAAACCGAAGCAGAGCCGGAGCAAGCCGAGCCTGCAGCGTAACCGTTCCCGATACGAAAAGAAGCGACAGCCGCCGCTTCTTTTTTATATCCTGTTGTCAATCTCTTAGGCCAAAAACAGCGCCCGCTTCTGCTCGTCCAACAGCGGCAGCTTATTCGTGTAGGTCGGCACGTCCTTCGGCGCGGCGATCCGCTCCACGCGCTGTTCGGCGTTGAAAATCCGCTTGGTCATCGCGTTTGCGCCGTGCGCTAAAATCGAGGTCGTTTCCTCCATCATGTCAATGTTGTACATGCAGATCGTATCCCGTCCCGCGTAGCCGACGTTTTCGAGGTTGCCGTTCTGGTACTTCTGCCGGTACATGTAGTACGGCCAAAGCCCCATCCTTTTGGCAGCTTCGAAGCCCGCGTCGATCATGTGCGTCACGGCTTCCTTGCTCGGCAGGGGGTATTTGTCGATCTGCTCCTTTAACCGGCTCGACCGTTTGATTGCAAGCGTATGCACCGTGAGATTGTCCGGCCGAAGCGCCTCGATCTCCGACAGCGTACGCAAAAAGTCCTCCTCTGTTTCGCCGGGCAGTCCCGCGATCAGGTCCATATTGATTGAAGAAAACCCGACCGAACGAGCCAGAGCAAACGTTTCCCGAATCTGCGCCGCGGTGTGCGCGCGACCGATGCGGCGCAGCGTTTCGTCGTTCATCGTCTGCGGGTTGACCGAGATGCGCCCGATGCCGTGCGCCTTCAAAACCTCCAATTTTTCCCGTGTGATTGTGTCCGGCCGTCCGGCCTCCACGGTACATTCCTGCCCGTAACCGCCATAGACCGCTTCGATATGCGATAAAAGCCGGTCAAGCTGCTCGGCGCTGAGCACCGTGGGCGTGCCGCCGCCGATGTAGAACGCGCGAAGATGCCAGCCGCCGTCTTTCAGGAGCCGCCCGCCGCGCTCGATATCGTCGAACAGCGGCACAAGGTAGCCCTCGACCGACGCGCCCTTGGCGATCTCCGCGCCGAACGAGCAGTAGAGACAGCGCGTTTTGCAGTACGGAATGCCCACATACACATCCAGATCCCGGGGCCCGACCGACTCGATATACGGCTTTTGCACCGCATTGATCGTCGCCGCAAGGCGCAGCTTGTCAAGGCTCACCGAAAAGACCTCTCTGAACTGGCGCACGGCCTCCTCGTCGCCGTATCGCCCCGCCAGCTCGCGCAGCAGCTTGGTCGGGCGGATCCCCGTGAGACTGCCCCACGGCATGTCCATGGGGTACGCCTTCTGCAAGAGCGCATACGCAACGCGCTTGACCGCGCGCTTCTGCTGCCGCTTGCGTTCGAGGATATCCCCGCCGTCCGGCGATACAGGGAACGACGCCGACGCCGTGCCGAGCGTGCCGGAGGCCGTGGCGGTTTTCTCATCCAATGTGATTGTCATTACATCGGTCGCGGGGTTGCCGTCCTCGTCCGCAGAGTCGGGGCGCACCTCGACCGCGCCCAAAAAGAGCCGAATTTCTTCGGCTATGTCATTCTCATAAGCGGGTACGTTGGTGATCAGTTGAACCATGGGTTGCTCCGATATCGTAACATGGGATTGCACCCGGCTTCATGCGAAACGCTCGTCGCTTCGCCGTGCCCCGGATAGAGAAGATAGCTTTGCGGCAGGGCCAGCACGCGATTTAAGGACTGCATCAGCTCGCGCATGTTCCCGGTCGGCAGATCGGTTCGCCCGACGCCCTCGCAGAACACCGTATCGCCCGTAAACGCGAGCCCTTCCTCCTCGCACACAAAGCAGACGCCGCCCGCCGTATGACCCGGCGTGTGCAGCACCGTAAGCCGGTAGCCCGCAGCGTCGATCATATCGCCGTCGTTTACAAGGTTCGTCGGCTCGCAAGGGGTCAGGACGCCGCCCATCCAGTCCGCACGGCAGACATCGTCGCGGCGCAGGCCGTCCGCATCCAGCGTGTGGATCCACACCCGCGCCCCGGTCGCCGCTTTGACCTCCGCCGCGCCAGCCAAATGGTCGAAATGCCGGTGCGTCAGGAGAATATCGGTAAGATGCAGCCTGTGTTCACGCAGGGTCAGCAGCGTCGTTTCCGCGTCGGACGGATCGACGACGAGCGCGTCCCCGCCCTCCGCGCGGTATAAAAAGTAGGCGTTCGCCCCCAAGGGGCCCATCGGCACCGTCAGCAGCATTAAAAGTTCCTCCGCGAATCGAGCAAGATCGTAAACGGGCCGTCGTTGGTCAGCGTCACCTGCATGTCCGCGCCGAACTCGCCGGTCTCCACCGGCACGACCTCCGACAGCCGTGCCATGCAGCGTTCATACAGCGGCACCGCCGTTTCGGGCCGCGCCGCGTTGCTGTAGCTCGGCCGTCTGCCCTTTCGCGCATCGCCGAGCAGCGTAAACTGCGAGATCAAAAGGATGCCGCCGCCGATCTCCACGACCGAACGGTTCGGCACGCCGTTTTCATCGTCGAAGATGCGAAGGCCCAGGAGCTTGTCGCAGATATAGTCCGCGTCAAAGTCGGTGTCCTGCACATCGACGCCGAGCAGCACGCATAAGCCCTTTTCGACCTTGCCGACGGTTCTCCCGCCGATCTCCACCCGCGCACCGGTCGTGCGCTGTACCACAGCTCGCATAGACTCTCCTTTGTCGATGATGAAATACGCGGCGCGGCGTATTTCCTTAAATTCTGTATACCTCGATGACCTCCGGCAGCTTTCTCAGGTTCGCCATGATCATCTTGAGCTGCTCGGTGCCGGTGACCGTGAAGGTCATATCCATGTTCGCGTCGCCGTCGTCGGTCGAGCGCGAAACGAGGTTCGTCATGTTCACGTTGAGGCTCGTCAGCACCTTCGAGACCTCCATCAGCGAGCCGGCCTTGTCGATCACGACGACGCGGATCGTGGCCGAGAACGTGGACTTCTCCTCTGCCGCCCATTCGACCTCGATGATGCGATCCTTGTCCCTTAGGAGGTTCTGCGCGTTTTTGCAGTCCGCCCGGTGCACCGAAACGCCTCTGCCGCGCGTGATATAGCCCACGATGGGGTCGCCGGGAAGCGGATTGCAGCAGTTTGCAAAGAACACCGACATGCCCGGATCGCCGTAAATATAGATGCCGTTGCGCGCCACGCGCTTTTGCGGCTTCTGCGTCTCCTTGCCGGCTTCCTCCAGCTTGCGGTTCATTTCCGCAAGGCGCTCGTCCTTGCGCTGCATTTCCATCAAACGGTGCAGCACCTGCCCTGCCGAAACGCCGCCAAACCCGATCGTCGCGTAGAGGTCCTCCACCGACATGATCGTAAGCCGTTTCAAAACCTCGTTCACATACTCCGGCTTCATCAGGACGGACAGCGTCTGCCCGTGGCGCTTGGCGGTTTCCTCCAGCATCTCGCGGCCGCGCTGCATGTTTTCGTCGCGGTTCTCGCGCTTGAACCATTGCCGGATCTTGTTCTTGGCCGACTGGGTCTTGACGATGGACAGCCAGTCCCGCCGCGGCCCGACCTGCGCGTTCGAGGTGATGATCTCGACCACGTCGTTCGTTTTCAGCTTGTAATCGAGCCGCACCATATTGCCGTTCACGCGCGCGTGCTGACAATGGTGACCGACGTTCGTGTGGATGCGGTAGGCAAAATCGAGCGGTGTGGAGCCCACCGGCAGGTCGATGATCTCGCCGCGCGGCGTGAGCACAAAGACGTATTCGCCGAGGAAGTCCTTTAGGACGTTTTCGACAAATTCCTTGGAATCCTCGGTCGTTTCGTCGGCCTCGATGATCTGCTTGATCAGAGAGGTCTTCTGGTCAAGCTCGGTCATGACCTTCTTGTCGTCCTTGTACATCCAATGCGCCGCGATGCCGTATTCGGCGGTTTCGTGCATCTCATGCGTGCGGATCTGGATTTCAAACGGAATCCCGTTTTCGTTCATGACCGTCGTATGCAGCGAACGGTACATGTTCGGCTTCGGCATGGCAATATAGTCCTTGAACCGGCCCGGCAGCGGCTTCCATGTCGCATGGACGACGCCGAGCGCCGCATAGCAGTCGTTGACCGTATCGACGATAATGCGAATGGCGATCAGGTCGTACAGCTCGTTCAGCTTATAGTTGTTCCGCTGCATTTTGCGGTAGGTCGAATACAGATGCTTCGGGCGTCCCGAAATGTCGCCCTTGATGTTTGCCTCCTTCAGCAGCGTAACCATCTGCTGCATCGCGGATTCGAGCGCCTCCATGCGCTCATGCTGCTGCTCGTCCACCTCCGCGCGCAGCTTTTCGTATTCCTCCGGCATCAGATAGCGGAAGGACAAATCCTCCAGCTCGGAACGGATCACGCCCATGCCGAAGCGGTCGGCGAGCGGCGCATAGACTTCCAAGGTTTCCTTGGCCTTTCGCGCCTGCTTTTCGGGCGTACAGTAGGCCAGCGTGCGCATATTGTGCAGCCGGTCGGCGAGCTTGATAATGACGACGCGGACATCCTCCGCGATCGAAAGGAACAGCTTGCGCAGGTTCTCGGTCTGCTCCTGCTTTTTGGTGATATAGGTCTGGTTGCCGCTCTTGGTCAGCTTGGTTACGCCGTCCACGAGCTTCGCCACCTCGGCGCC
>ODAI014380034.1_pt1 | contig 26910 bp, 27 predicted proteins | sample 1539321 | NCBI WGS metagenome assembly ODAI01 (sample SAMN02144231, study PRJEB22623) | gut metagenome | biome: sheep rumen | host: Ovis aries | place: New Zealand
AGTTGTTCGGCCATAACAATGATATATACATGCAGATTTCACTCATCATGCTAATCGGTCTATTGGCAAAGAACGCTATCTTGATTGTACAATTCGCACTGGAACGTCGCGAAACTGGTATGGCAATTTCGTGGTCAGCAGTCTTAGGTGCCGCAGCACGTCTGCGTCCTATCTTGATGACATCATTGGCTATGGTTATCGGTTTGTTGCCTATGATGTTTGCATCTGGTGTTGGTAAAAACGGAAATCAAACTCTCGGTACTGCCGCTGTAGGCGGTATGTTAATCGGTACAATATGCCAATTGTTTGTTGTACCCACACTCTTTGTTATCTTTGAAAAACTGCAAGAAAAGATTACTCCAAAACATTTTGTAGGCTTAATCAAAGGTAAGAATGATTCAGAGCTCAAACAATATACACGTCCTATGGACTTGAAATATTTAAATAAAGACTAACATGAGGAAGCCAATCTATTTTATATTAGCCGGCACATTATGGCTCAGCAGTTGCGGCATTTATAAAAAATATGAGCGTCCGGAGAACATAAATACAACAAATATTTTCCGCGACACAGCAGTAGTAAACAGTGCGTTGGTGACGACCGACACCACATCTTTAGGGAGTACACCTTGGCGTGAAGTGTTTACAGACCCCTATTTGCGTCAGTTAATAGACTCCGCATTAGTAAACAATACTGATATGCGCTCTGCCGCATTGTCTGTTAAACAGGCAAAAGCTATGCTGACAGCGGCAAAACTGTCTTACCTTCCCTCTTTCACATTTGCTCCGACGGGAACACTGCGCTCCTGGGATTTCGGTAAAGCATCACAGATTTATTCTCTCCCTGTAGAAGCCAGTTGGTCTGTTGATCTGTTTGGAAGTTTGACCAATGCAAAAAGAGCACAGCAGGCTATTTATTTGCAGTCACAAGACTACCAGCGCGCAGTACAATGCGGCATCATTTCCGGTATAGCAAACATGTACTACACCCTATTGATGCTTGACAAGCAATTGGAAATTACCAAAAACACGGAAACACTGACAAAACAGACTTATGACATGATGGTTCAGCAAAAACAATTTGCTGAGACAGACGAGTCCGCTGTAATGTCTGCCAAAGCTAATTACTATTCTGTCTTGGCGAGCATTCCCGAAATAGAACGACAGATACGCGAGGTAGAAAACTCCCTTTCACTGCTGCTTTGCGAGGCACCACATCAAATCAAGCGCGGAAAATTAGAAGATCAAAGTCTGCCCCATAAATTCAGTGTAGGCATTCCATTGCAGATTTTGTCTAACCGTCCTGATGTACATGCCAACGAAATGGCATTGGCAAACTGTTTTTACAACGTAAACAAGGCCCGTTCTGCTTTTTATCCCAATATTACAATCAACGGTTCGGCAGCATGGACAAACAATTCCGGTGGCGGTATTGTCAATCCTAGCAAAATTTTGAGTACAGCGGTTGCCAGTCTGGTACAACCCATATTCTATAGAGGGCAACTCACTGCTGCTTTGAAGGTTGCTAAAGCTCAGCAAGAGCAAGCTTTCTTGACATGGCAACAGTCTGTTCTGAACGCAGGAAGTGAGGTAAGTAATGCGTTGGCTTTGTATCAGAGTAGCCAAAAACGCAGTGAACTGGAGAAAATTCAAATAGCAAGTCTTGAGCGCAATGTGGAAGTAGCAGAGAAAATGTTTAAAATGAGCACTAACGGCAACTATCTCAATGTCATCAGTGCTCAGCAAGCACTTCTTCACGCTCAGTTATCTAAGGTGGGAGATGATTTCAACAAGATGCAAGCAGTTGTTAATCTATACTATGCCTTAGGCGGTGGTGATAAATAACAAGTAACTATAGAAACAATGGCAAATAAGATAAGTCCTCAAGCATATGTACACCCCGATGCAAAGTTGGGTGACAATATAACAATCTACCCTTTCGCATACATTGAAGGCGACGTAGAGATAGGTGATGGATGTATTATATATCCATACACAAGCATTATGGACGGTACACGTATGGGAAAGAGTAATACCGTACATCAAGGTACCGTCTTGGCTGCGCTCCCTCAGGATTTTGATTTTCGTGGTGAAAAAACAGAACTTGTAATTGGTGACCACAATATCATCCGGGAAAATGTTGTTATCAATCGTGCCACATTTGCCGGTGACAAAACACAGATTGGTAACGGCAATTTCATTATGGAAGGTGTCCACGTCAGCCACGACACCATTATATATCACAACTGTGTGATAGGTTATGGTTCCAAGATTGCCGGCTGTTGCGTCATACAGGACAACGCTATCCTTTCAAGTAACGTTATTGCCAATCCTGGTGTCAGAGTCGGACGATCAGCTATGGTACAGAGCGGTTGTCGTTTCAGCAAGGATGTTCCTCCTTATATTGTTGCAACACACAACCCCATTGAGTATGGCGGAGTCAATGCGACAATTCTGACCAACGCTGGAATCAAAGAAGAAGTACAGAATGACATTGCACAAGCATACCGTTTGATATTTAATCAGATGACGAGTCTGTTTGATGCACTGATACAGGTAAAGGAACAAGTTCCAGACAGTCAGGAAATACAAAATATCCTTAAGTTCGTCAATGATTCCAAGTTAGGTTTGATAAACAGAATCTAGCCGCGACCTTACCTTTTTATTTTTGTAGATTTTGGGAAACAATTTCAACTTTTGTTTCCCCATTGGCTTTTGTAACAGCTACTTCACTATAATCTATACCTTTTTGCCATATCACCGTATTGTTATACACCATCTTTATTTTTTCAGGATACCACTTCCTGTCTACAATTGTATAACGATAGGTTGTCTCTATCTTATCTACTGAACCATTGACATGAATATAGGTGATACATTTTTCAGAGCCATCACCACAAACATAAAATTCATATTTATTTGTTCCGTTCCCACTTATGATGGCATTATGCCGATCACCATAATGAAAGACATCACTCGTAACATGAACATTGTCCGATTTGTAATAAGCCAGCGAGTCTGACGTCAATACTTTCTTATAGGCAAGAGGCCACGTCTTTGAATTATCCGTTTTGATTAAGTCATTTCCGTTTTCATCATAATAACGGATTCCCACATCGGCAGTTATTGTAAACTCTCCTATTTCAGATGCTGTGGAATAGTATTCCGGTTCATCTACCGCATCACACGAAGCCATTGTGATGCACAAAAGCAACAATAATAAAAATATAACCTGATTTTTCATCACACTAAAAACTGTTTTTATACTTAAAGCTGGAACCGCCGACAAACTCTCGCATGATACTGGTGGGCGGTATTTCATTATCCGGTATCGCTACAAAGTAATGTATGAATTTCAGAAGGCGATGAGCCTCGCTGTATTCTGCACAGTTCCTAGGAACACTTGCCAATATAGGCTCAGCATAATTCCTCAATACTGCAAATTCTATATTCAAAGCCGAGTTAAACATCACATCTGCATTTTCTGAGTAGGGAAATATCCATTTCTCTTCTGCCTCACACACCGACGGCCATTGCTGAATGGTCTCTCGAGCAGTAAAAGCCCCTTTCTTATAGTCACGGATAATTCGGCGGAGCAAACGATTGTCGCGTGTCGGTATCCAATTGTGCGAATCCAGAGACACCGTTGTCAATGTTGAGACATAAATTTTATATTTCAAGCAGTCTGGTATCTGCGACGTCAGCATCGGGTTCAATGCATGAATGCCCTCTATCACCAAAACGCGATCGTCGCCCATCTTCATCCTCTTGCCATTATATTCGCGCTTGCCCGTTGTAAAATTATATTCCGGCATCTCCACCTCTTCACCGGCAAGAAGCAGTTTCAAGTCCCGCTCCAACGTCTTGCGGTCGACAGCGGTGATATTGTCAAAATCATATTGTCCATTAGGCAACTTGGGCGTATCTACCCTGTTTACGAAATAGTCGTCTGTGGAAAATGTCAGCGGCCGTAAACCGCAGGCTAGCAACTGTACCGCCAGACGTTTGCTGAACGTTGACTTTCCTGAACTTGAAGGTCCTGTTATCAGCACCACTCTCACAGGATTTTTCTCAGCATAATACCGTCTGTGTATCTCCTCTGCTATTTGGACAATCTTTTTTTCCTGAAGAGCCTCGCTGACCTGTATCAATTCTGAAGCTCTGCCTTTCAGCATTGCCTTATTCACATCACCGACATTGTTCAGGTGCATAATAATATTCCATTTCAAATATTCGGAAAAAGCCTCAAACGCTTTAGGCTGTTCTTCTCTCCTTGCAATCTTATTGGGATTTTTTCTATCTGGTACTTGCAGCAACAGGCCATCGCCATAACTTTGCAAACCCCACACTTTGATATATCCGGCAGAAGGGAGCAATGCGCCGTAGTAATAGTCAATCGTGTCACCCAGAGTGTAATAGTCGCAATAAACCTGACCATTTGTCTCAATGAGTTTTACCTTTTCAGAGAAACCACTCTCGCGGAAAATGCAGATGGCTTCCTCTGTAGGTGTCTCGTTTCTCCTGAAAGGCATATCCAGCTGCACAATCTTACGCATCCTCGAACGGATTTTCTTAATGTCGTTCTCCGTCACCGGTGTATTGTCTGCTTTATAAAAATTACAATAGTAACCGCGGGATATCGGATGCTCAATAAACAATTTACTTCCCGGGAAAACATCACAGGTGGCCTTATAAAGCACAAAACAGAGAGAACGGATATAAAGCCTTCTGCCGCTGCTATCCGACATGTCGATAAATTCCACATCTCGGTTTTGGTACAAGCGGAATTTCAGCCCTTGAACAGTGTTGTTGATCTTAGCACAAACGACAGGATACTTAAATTCCAATTCAGGATATTCTTTCAGCACATCCAGGAGTGTAGCACCTTCGGAAAAACTTTTTGTAATATTGTTATTCTTACATCTAATCTGCAACATAGCTGCAAAGTTTTGCGCAAAAGTACCAAATTTATATTAAATTTGTAGAAGCAATTATACATTTAATTATGCCTGCGCGCAAAATACGACATATAACATTACCTTTTCTTTTATTACTATTTTTTACAGCCTGTAGTCACAAAGACGACACAGGTACAGCCCTGAAAACCATTCCCACAGACTTAAACATAGATGACAGTCTGAGACAGCGTGTTGCGCAATATATCGAGAGAAAACCTATGGACTCACTTCTTGCGTTTTATCTTTACGACATCACGGCAGAGAAACCTGTTTACGAATATCGCAAAGATGCTCTCATGCCTCCCGCATCTTGTCTGAAATTGTTGACAGGCATTGCCCTGCTCCACCGCTTAGGCTGTACATACAAATTTAACACACAACTCTGCATACACGGCCCTGTCAGCAACGGACATTTGAAAGGAGACTTGATTATATACAGCGGGTATGACCCTCTGCTGACTTCCTATGAATTGCAGCCATTATTCAAAGCCATCAATGAAAAAGGCATCAAGAATATTGACGGGAAAGTTATCCTCGACCTGGGCGTCAATGAATATCCCCAGCACGAAGAGCACTGGATTCCAGGAGATTTGAAACGCAGAAAATTCGGTTTCTTCTATCAAGGACAAGCGAGGATTGAGCAGGAAATCAAATATCTTATACGCTCGCAAGGAACAGTATTCAAGGACGAGCAACTCTGCTGGGCCAAATTGCCCAAAGGTTCCAAACGCATTGCACTGCAACAAACGCCCATTGAAGAAGTTGTACAGCTGATGTGGAAGAACAGCGCCAACGAAAAATCCGAGAGCATGCTCTACCCTCTCGGCAGATATTCCGGGCGGACCGACTCGCTGCGGACAGCCGGGCTGACTTATCTGCAACAATTTATCAAGGAAGAACTCTGCAGGACTGATTCATGCGCTGTCTTACACGACGGTTGCGGCATGTGCATCCACAACAGGCTATCCCCGTCGCTCATCGTAGATTTACTACGCTACGCCCATCAGCACCGAGACATTTTTGAAATTGTGCAACGCACTTTCCCCAAAGGCGGCATTGACGGCACACTGATTCACCGTCTGAACAAGCCCCGCACTAAAGGGAAGATTATAGCCAAGACGGGGACGCTGACAAGAGAAAACGGCATCAGTTCATTGAGCGGATATTTCAAAGACAGGCAAGGTCATGTTGTCTGCTTCGCCATTATGAACAATCACATCCCTATTGCCGATGCACAACTGTATCAAGACAAACTGTGCGCTGAGTTTTTCGCTAAACCTTGACGGTCATTCTTGATTAGCCTTATCACGCTGTCTGTCGCGCTCGCGCCTGGCTTTCATATCTGATATCGTCGCATCATCCAATATTACGATGATACCTTTCCGTATACACTCCTGCAAGTCTTCATAACCAAAAGCCTTGCCTTGTATGTTGAAATCAGATATATTAAATTCATAGTTCACGCGCAATTTATGCCTGATCTCCTTCTGCTGATAACGCGTCCCCGAAACTTTAAGTCGCAATAATCTGCCGATGCTGTCTATTTCTTTCTGCGAAAACTTGTTACGCCCCATGAGTGTCGTTATATGATTTTGTCTGATCCTAATAATTCCTATCACAAAGTTACTACTTTTTCGACCAGATATTCTTTTTGTCTCATTTTTTTTATAACTTTGCTACACAAAAGATTAAGCAACAATGATTCACATGCTATTATTGTATTTGCCCTGCACATTCTGTCTGGGTTTCTTCTTGATATATATAATGCGCAAGGACTATTCCTTGCCGCATAGGCTTGTGACTATCATTGCGGCGTTACTTACCATTCTATTCTTTGCAAACTCTCTCTACTTTAGCAACTTTGAGGATTATAAGACCTTGGCCTGGAGCCAACTCATCAAACATATTACAACACCGCTGCTGCCGTTTGCCGTACTCATATATCTGCACATCCTGGCAAACAAGAAAATAAAATTGTGGCAAACTGTAGCATATATCACGTTTCCTGTCCTGGTAGGCACAGCATGCACCACAATATATCTCACAATAGGACTCGACAACATTGCCCTGTATCTTGAAGACATCGAAAAAGCCGGTCAGATCCTGCCTGTCTACCAATCGAATGTATTGTATCAAGCCTACGAAATTGTTTGCTGCACAGCATACGACCTCATCTTATGGTTAGAATGTATATATCTGTTCCTCTATGCACTGCATTTTCTATATATCAGCGGATGCAGATGGAGCAGTATAGTAAATTTCATCAGCAACAAAGGTTACCTGACACCGCTGCAACTACAAAGCATATTTGTATTTCCCGTATTTCTTCTGTGTATGGCGCGGACATTCTACACACGCTGGTTTCTGCTTGAACATCCTTACATCTCAGACATTGTCAGTATCTTCGCGGCAATGATATGTATCTGTTTCTGTCTTGTCGGATTGTATTCGCAATTGGAGAAACTCAGCATCTGGTTTTTCATCGCGCCGGTAAGAGGCAACTTCATCTACACTACAGAACATCAGCTGAACAGAAACGACGAGTTGCACGAGCGCTTTAAGTCACTCTTTGAGGAACAAAAACCATATCTGCAGTTTTCACTTAAACTGGAAGATCTCGCTGCAATGTTACAGACCAACCGCCAATATCTATCCCACCTCATCAACACTGAGTATAAACAGACTTTTCCGGATTATATCAACTCCCTCAGGATTAAAAGCGCACAAGAATATATGTTGCAGCACCCCCATGCGACACAAGACGAAATCGCCCGTAACAGCGGTTTTAACAGCGCACAGACATTTAACCGACGCTTCAAACTTGAAGCAGGTATGACTCCTGCCGAATGGCTCGCATCAAGAAACTAAACCATATCTTTTTCCGACATCCCTGCGCATATTTGCAGAAAGGGTATTTTGTCTACTAGGATAAATCATTTCACTTTACCCCGATAAACCGTTTGACCTATCGCGATAAAACAACATTTATATCGAGGATAAAATTTTCGGCTCTACTCACAGAAGTTTTTTCCACAGCCGTGTCGCAAAATCCAGACAGCCATCTGGCAAAATCTCGAACGCTGTGCGACAACCGACTCTGCATGACATCAAAAAAAAGGCCCTCTCTACAAAGAAAAGGTCTTTTTTCTCATACTACGCGTAGTATTTAAGTTTTGTGGAAAACACAATGTGCATCCATAAGCACAGAATCAAGGTATCACAACAAGATTAAACAACTATAGATGGTTTTTAAAACAAAAGAATAAAAATTTTATTAGTGTATCTCTACATTTGTGCAATGCAAATTTATCAGTAATACATCATGACGAAATTAGCATCTTGTAAAATAAACGGTAAAGGTATTGACGAATCGTAAAATTGACGTTTCAACAATACATATCGTGCCTCAAACTCAGCAATAATCATCCTGAAAAGGAGAAAAGACAGATAAATTTCTGTCAACATATTAGGTCAACAAACGATAAATATCGGTAACTTTGTGATAAATCAGCAAAATGAAAAGACTCATATTCTTCATCCTCGTGTACATCTCAGGTATCCTGACACCACATGCCGAATCTTGGATTCGCATCAACCAACTGGGCTACATCCCACAAACGAGCAAAGTGGCAGTGATGATGTCACAGGAAAAAATCTCCGTTGAGGAATTCCAACTTGTTGATGCGTTTAGCCAAAAAACAGTCGGTAAATTCGGCAAAAAACATATTACGCACACAGGTCCTCTCGGACAGATGAAATCTACATTCAGACTTAATTTCAGCAGCATCCAGACACCAGGAACATATTTCCTGCAAGTCGGACAGACAAAATCACCCTTGTTCGCCATTAACGGCAACGTCTACAAAGGTACTGCCGACTTTGTTCTGAACTATATGCGCCAACAGCGGTGTGGCTACAACCCTTATTACAAGGACAGTTGTCATCAAAAAGATGGTTACATCGCCTATCATCCTACAAAATCTAATCAGTTTATAGATGTGAGAGGAGGCTGGCATGATGCAGGAGACTGTCTGCAATATACCACAACATCGGCAAACGCCATCTATCAGATGATGTTCGCTTATCAACAAAATCCTCACGCTTTTACCGACAAATACCAGACCGACGGCACCCCAGGCGGCAACGGAATTCCTGACATCGTGGACGAAATAAGATGGGGCTTAGATTGGCTGAACCGCATGAATCCTGAGAAGGGAGAATTATACAACCAGATTGCAGATGACCGTGACCACGTCGGTATGCGCGAACCGCAAAACGATGTAGCCGATTATGGTTGGGGGCCCAATAACGGCCGACCCGTATACTACTGCGACGGCAAACCGCAACAACGCGGAACCTTCATGAATGCCACTACTGGAGTAGCAAGCACTGCAGGAAAATTTGCATCAGACTTCGCCTTAGGCTCCAAAATCCTGATGCCTTTCTATCCCGACCTCGCGCGTACCATCGGGGCAAAAGCGGCGGATGCCTACGCTGTCGGTATAGAGAAACCCGGATACTGTCAGACTGTCTCAGTCAGGTCACCATACATATATGAGGAATCCAACTGGGTTGACGACATGGAACTTGGTGCAGCAGAAATGTATTTCAAGACTGGAGACAAACGATATCTCAATGACGCCATCCAATACGGACGACAGGAGAAAACAACCCCGTGGATGGGTAAAGACACCGCACGCCATTATCAATGGTATCCCTTCATGAATATGGGCCACTATCAAGTAGCGCTTGCCGGAGACAAAAAAATCAGACGAGAGTTTCTCTCTCACCTTAAAGCCGGTATAGACGGCGTCTGGCAACGGGCGCAGCAATCTCCGTTTCGTAACGGCATTCCGTCTATATGGTGTTCCAACAATCTGACTACAGCTATGTTAACGCAATGCATTTTATATCGTCAGCTTTCGGGCGACCGGTCCTACGAGGAAATGGAAGGTGCACTGCGCGACTGGCTTTTAGGCTGCAACCCGTGGGGCGTCAGCATGATTGTTGAAATGCCTTTGGGAGGGAACTACCCGAGACAACCTCATTCCAGCAACGTAAAACTGGGTATCGGCAATACTACCGGCGCACTGGTGGACGGACCTGTATACACAACCATCTTCAACAGTTTACGGGGCGTGCATCTTGATGATGACGCAAAAGGTCTGTCCAACAATTACGATTTATTCCAACCAGGCAATATGGTTTATCACGACAACCTGCATGACTATGCATCAAACGAACCTACTATGGACGGAACAGCATCGCTCACCTTCCCCTTATCTGCTTACGAAGAAGAAGGACGCTTACAGCAACGCCTGCAACCAGACAAAAACATATATCACGCTGATGGAATCATCCGAGGAAATCCTGACACGAAAAAAATCAGTTTAGTATTTACTGCGGCAGACAAGGCTGACGGCGCAGAACCCATCATCTCAGCATTGAAGAGACATAAGATTCACGGAAGTTTCTTCTTTACGGGACAATTCTACGAAATGTTTCCCGATATTATCCAACGTTTGCGCAAGGAAGGACATTATGTCGGTAGTCATAGCTATGGACACTTGCTCTATTTCCCTTGGGACCGGCGCGACACAATGCTCGTCAGCCACGAAGAATTTGACAAAGATATCATCAAGAGCTACCAACTGATGGAGAAAGCCGGAATACACAAAGAAGATGCGCCTTATTTCATTCCGCCCTATGAACATTACAATAGCACCATATCAGCATGGGCCAAGCAATTAGGGTTGCAAGTCATCAACTATACCCCCGGTACCGCAAGCAACGGAGACTACACCACGCCAAGTATGAAAAACTATTACAGCAGTCAGACCATTATTGACCGCATACTCAACTACGAGTCCACACAGCCTAACGGACTTAATGGTTTCTTCCTACTCATGCACTTCGGCACCGTTCCTGAGCGCACGGACAAACTCTACAACCGCCTTGATGAAATCATAGACACATTACAGGAACGGGGTTATCAATTTGTCAACGTCAGAGAAATGATTGAGGATAAATGATCAGCAGCACACTAATAGCTCTCGGCACACTGGCAGCCTACTTGATTATCCTATTACTGACTGCCCGTCTCACTGGTAAAGAAAAGAGCAATGAGGCCTTTTTTCGCGGAAACAAGAAGTCCCGCTGGTATCTTGTCGCCTTTGGCATGATTGGAGCTTCTGTCTCCGGGGTTTCATTCATCTCTGTTCCCGGATATGTGGGTCACACACAAATGACATACCTGCAGATGTGTATTGGCTTTTTCTTCGGATACCTCATCGTAGCCTATGTCCTACTTCCCATATATTACAAAAAGAACCTCACCAGCATCTACTCCTATCTTCAAGACCGCTTCGGAAGCACCTCGCGCAAGACTGGTGCAATATTTTTTATCATCAGCAAAATCAGCGGCGCGGCCATCAGGTTCTATCTCGTCTGTATCGTTCTGCAACAATTCTTATTCGGTCAGTTAGGAATCCCGTACCCAGCTACAGTTGTCATTATTCTGTCTATGGTCTGGCTATATACCCGTAAAGCCGGCATACGCACGCTTGTCTACACAGACTCCTTACAGACACTGTGCTTCATCTGTGTCATCATCGCAGTCCTCATTATCATCGGACGTCAGATGTATCCATCATTGACAGATATGACAGTAGCGATAGCGTCAAGTTCTTTCGGCCGTGTGTTCATATGGGACGACTGGAACGATAAGCAATACTTTTGGAAACAATTCCTCAGCGGTATCTTTATCGTTGTCGTTATGACGGGATTAGACCAAGACATGATGCAGAAGAATCTGACTTGTCCCGATTTACAGAAAGCACAAAAGGACATGTGCACCTACGGATTCTTTTTTATTCCTGTCAATCTCTTATTACTCGCTATCGGTGCCCTGCTTTACATCTATGCCCGGCAAAACAGCATTACTATTCCGGAAAGTGGCGACCAACTGTTCCCGTTACTCGTACAAAACGGCTGTTTCGGTCCGTTAGTCACAGTTTTATTTATTCTGGGGATATCCGCAGCAGCATTTTCGAGTATTGACTCAGCTCTGACCGCACTGACAACGACTTTCTGCATTGACATCCTTAACATCGACAAAGAGACATCAGAAACTCATGCTGTCAAAAAACGCAAACTTGTACATCTCTGCATCGTTGTCTTTTTCATTATCCTCACCATCATGTTTAAGTGGATCGGCAACAACAGCGTCATTGATGTCATCTATATTATGGCATCTTACACATACGGACCCCTGTTGGGCCTTTTCTCTTTCGGAATATTTACCCGTTACCAGATTCAGGAGCGATACACACCTTTCATCGCTATAGCGGCACCGCTGATTTGTTATGCGTTATCTTACCTCGTGCCTTATTACACACACTATCAGTTCGGCTACGAGTTATTGATGCTGAATGGCGCTCTAACCTTTTTTATGCTCTATCTATCCCGTAGGCCGGCATCACAGACCTAAGAAGGTGCGAAGGCCCATATCAACACCTGAGAAGCCCATAAACGCCATCGCCAGCAGACCGGCAGTAATCAACGCTAATGGAACACCACGCATAGCCTTCGGTGTCTCAATCAGACTCATCTGCTCACGCAAACCGGCAAACACCACCATCGCCAGCCAGAAACCTACCGCCGTCGATGTTGAGAATATCAACGCCTGCAACAAGTCATAGTCCTTCTGAATAACAAGGATAGCAACACCGAGGATACAACAGTTTGTCGTAATTAACGGAAGGAAAACACCCAGCGCCTGATACAACGAGGGCATAGAATGTTTCAACACTATCTCTATCATTTGCACCAACGAAGCAATGACAAGAATAAAGACTATCGTTTGCAGATAGCCCAGCCCGAATACATCCAGCACATATTTTTGTATGATAAATGTCACCAGTGTCGCCACCACAAGTACGGCAGTCACAGCAAGTCCCATTCCCGACGCAGTCTCTATTTTTTTAGATACGCCCAAGAAAGGACAGATCCCCAAGAATTGCGCCAATACGATATTATTAACAAATATCGCTGTAATAACTATTAAAAATAAATTTAATACGTAGTCCATTGTCTCTGCCTATATGTTATTTTTTAATCACAAATTTATTGAAGAGGGCTATCAGGTAACCCAATGCCAGAAAGGCTCCGGGAGCAAGCACAAACATCAGCATACCATAATTTTCTCCCTGCAACGTAATACCCGACATTCCAAAATCTTCACTACGGAACACAACACCCGTTCCCAATATTTCACGCACTGCGCCAAGTAAGGTCAATGCCAACGAGAAACCTATACCTATACCCATTCCGTCACAAAGGCTGTCAAGAGGTGAGTTTTTCGCCGCAAAAGCCTCAGCACGACCAAGAATTATACAGTTAACAACAATCAGAGGAATGAATAATCCCAATGTCGTATATATGCCTGGTAAATATGCCTGCATCAACATTTGCAACATTGTAACAAGCGATGCGATAATGATAATATAGGAAGGTATGCGCACCATATCAGGAATCAAATTCTTCAAACAGGAGATAATCAAGTTGGACAGCATTAAAACAAACATCGTCGCCAATCCCATCGCAAGACCGTTTATAGCCGAAGATGTCGTTCCTAATGTCGGACACATTCCAAGCAGAAGCACAAATGTGGGATTCTCCTTTACAATACCGTTCAATATTATTTTAAATTTGCTCATATCTATCATCTGTTTAATCTTATGAATTTACGGTTCTGACAATGGTTTTTTGTCACCATATAGTTCGTCATAAGCTTTTTTTATTGCTCCGAGAAAGGCCCGAGAGGTAATTGTGGACGCCGTTATAGCATCAATTTCTCCGCCGTCTTTGCTGACTGTAAAATTACACGTTCCCGGATTTTTGCCGACAATATCGCCTTTTTGTCCTTTTTGGAACCAGGTGTTTGCCTTAGCACCCAGACCAGGAGTCTCGGCACTGGACAAAATGGTATATCCTAAGATTGTACCCTCTAAGTCAAATCCGACAAGTATCTCCAGCGTGCCGCCAAAACCTTGAGCCTGCGTGGTGACTGCAGTTCCGACAGGTTTTCCCGTCTTATCGGCTACGAGATAGAACACATAGTCGCCTACTTCTTTCGCCTCCGAGACCTGAACATTGTCCGACCCCATTACAGCAAAAATGCCTTTTGACAGGTTTTCTGCGTTAATCTTTTCTATCTGCGGCGCAGTCACTTTGTTGACCCAAGCTAACACTCCGCCGGCAACAACAGCTACAACAGTCATAACAATGACCATATTCGTAAATGACGATTGTAGTTTTTTCATTTCTTTGAGCCCTCCGCTGCTCCAAAGCGTTTAGGTTTGCAGTAATTATTTATTAGCGGTGTAAACGCATTTGCAATCAGTATCGCAAAAGACATTCCTTCCGGATAAGCGCCGAATGTACGAATGACAACTGTCAGCAAACCAATCGCAACACCATATATAAGCTGTCCTTTATGCGTCATCGGCGAAGTGACATAATCTGTCGCCATAAAGACTGCACCAAGCATCAGACCTCCGCTCAGGATTTCCACAACAGGAGATGCAAATGCAGGATTCGCGATGTGCATAATACCTGTTACCGCAAACACTGTTACAATGATGCTTAACGGTATGTGCCACGTGATTATACCGCGCGATAACATATATATCAATCCTATTAATATCGCCAATGCGCTGACTTCACCCATACAACCGCCAGTTTGTCCCACAAGCATATCTATCGCAGAAGGCAGTTGGTCAAGCAATGACGCATCACCTGATTTCGCCGCTTCCTTAATAAGCGAGAGAGGTGTCGCTCCTGTCTGCGCATCGGTATAGGTCGCCCAGCTCTGTCCTGCGACAGGCCACGTTGTCATTTCTACGGGAAAGGATATCAGCATAAATGCACGCGCAGCCAAAGCAGGATTAAACAGGTTACAACCCAAACCGCCGAAAGTCATTTTAACTACGCCGATAGCAAACAAAGCACCCGTGACAACCATCCACAACGGGATGTTGGAAGGCAAATTGAACGCCAGCAACAAACCTGTTATCAACGCAGAACCGTCGCTGATTGTCAATTCTTGCTTCCGCAACAGGAAACGATTAATAAACCATTCGAAAAACAAGCACGACAAAACCGACGTTAATGTAACGACTACAGCTCCTAATCCGAAAAAATAAAAAGAACACAGCAAAGCTGGCAAGAGTGCTATACACACACCATACATGTTCCGCTGTATACTGTCGCCGCTATGAATATGAGGTGATAGAGATACAATTAATTTATTTGTCATATCTGTCATTTTCTATAATACTATTTTGATTGCACTCGCGATTTAATTATTCCAGTCACAGTGGATTTGCCTATTCTTACGAAATCCAACAAAGGACGATGCGACGGACATGTAAACTGACATGAACCACATTCTATACATGATGTTATTTGGTTTGCCTCAAGCAAGTCCCACATTTCGTTAACAGTTCCGTTTGCCAACAAATAAGGTTCCAGACCCATCGGGCACACTGTGACACATTTTCCGCAACGGATACACGGTCCTCCCTGACCGCGTCGCGCCTCTTTGTCATTCATGACAAGAACACCGGACGAGCCCTTACATATAGGTACGTCAGTATTGATTAACGCCTTTCCCATCATGGGGCCGCCGCCGACAACCTTACCTGTGTCTTCCGGCAATCCGCCGCACAGGTCGATAAGCTGCTGCATCGGTGTACCCATACGCACCATAAAGTTGGAAGGTTGAGCAAGACTCTTCCCCGTCACCGTCACGACACGTTCAAACAGCGGTTTGTTTTTCATCACCGCCTGATACACCGCAAATGCTGTACCCACATTCTGTATTATGGCCCCGACGTTGGCGGGCAACGCCGGCGGCGCAGGTACCTGTCGTCCTACGACAGCATCTATCAACTGTTTCTCGCCACCCTGAGGATATTTTATTTTCAGGGGAACTATCTCGATGTCCGGATATGCCTGCGCCTTTTCGGTCATCAAGTCTATGGCATCAGGTTTATTGCCCTCTATAGCGATGTAGCCCTTATGGACACCGACGGCTTTCATCAGCAATGCCACCCCGACCAATATTTCGTCGGCATGTTCCAACATCAACCTGTGGTCTGCAGTCAGATATGGTTCACATTCAACAGCATTGATGATGACCCACTCTATTTTGCTTCCTGGTGGCGGCGACAGTTTAACGTGAGTCGGGAAACAGGCACCACCCATACCGACAATGCCTGCATTCTGAATTTTGGCAACGATTTCTTTATCCGTCAGTTCCGGACGGTCTTCTATCTTCACCAAATCAGCCGAGCGGTCTATGGATTCATCCCACACATCATCCTCAACTTGTATATATATGGCAGGTTTCGCATATCCGCTGGCATCTACTATTGTGTCAATTTTGAGGACTGTACCGCTCACTGAGGAATGAATCGGCGCAGAAACAAAACCTCCGGCTTCGGCTATCATCTGTCCCACGATAACCTTGTCTCCTTTATTGACAATCGGCTTTGCCGGCGCACCTATATGCTGTCCAAGAGGAAAACCAGCCACTTGCGGCAACGGGGCAATCGTTATAGGTCTTGCCGCTGATAATTTATTTCCCTCAGGATGTACTCCACCTATTCTAAATGTCTTCATTGCTCTTCATTTTTTATTTCTTCTTTCACAGGCTGCTCCGCCGGAGTCTCCCATTCACCGATTTTATGGATGGTGTTCCTCGGACACACTGTCTCACATTTACCACACAACGTACACTTGGCCGCATCTATATAAGCCAGATTATCTTCAACCGTGATAGCGCCGCTCTCACATTTTTTCTCACACAGTCTGCAACCTATGCAAGATACCGCACAGGCATTCTTTGCCGCAACGCCTTTATCCTTGTTTCGGCACTTGACGACCATACCTGTCTTATCTGGTGTCACCACACGGATTTCTATCAATCCTCTCGGACAAGCTTTCACGCATGCCCCGCACGCCACACACCGGTCTGGGTCAATCAGCACTCCCTTCTCTGGGTCTATGGAAAGGGCACCGAACTCACATTTAGCGACACAGTCACCATAACCCAGACACCCATAGGCACATGCTGTTTCTCCCATGCTGGTGATATGAGCTACCCGGCAACTTTGTGCGCCGTCATATTCACGCAGTTGCGGACGATTGGTACACGAGCCGTCACAACGCATTACAGCCATCCGCACTGCGTCTCCACCGACTGACTCCATTCCTAATGCGTCAGCAATCTTGTCCATCACGGCTTTTCCTCCGACGGGACACAACAAGCCTTCCAACGAACCTTTGTCGGCAGCCTTAACACACGCTGACGCCATCGCGTCACAACCGGGAAAACCGCAACCGCCACAGTTCGCTCCTGGTAGTACAGCATTGACCTTCGCCAGACGAGAATCTTCCTTTACGGCAAATTTCCTCAATACCAAATACAGCACTGAAGCCAAGACCATACCTGCAATACCCAATACACCTACAGCCTGAAGAATTGTATCCATAATTTCTATGTATTTTCTATCTTAAATATAAATGTTTTACTGAATTTATCACGTAAGAGATGCAACGCCGTAAAATACACGCCATATATCATCAGCAGCAACAGTACGGCTGTCACATCATGCAGATGAAGCACCACGATAGCCAGCGGTATCCATATCAACGCCAGCAACAGCGGCAACCCGAATGCCATAATTACCGCTTTGCGCCCCATTCCGACGGTACCGTACACATAGACTTCCTGCCCTACGTGATACATCGCCGCGTTACCGTCTTCCACCTCTACTATCTTCTCTTTGCTCTCTGAGGAAGGACACAACCGGCGCACACTGCACGCACCGCATGCAGTCTCCTGACGTATCATGATGTGTACGCTGTTTCCGTCTACCGCGACGATATCACCTTTGTGCCCTATTCTCTCAAATGCCATACATCTGTTTTAGTAGTTACGATATTTTTTTGCCGGCCCGCTACAGATCATGTTGTCTTAAACGGTATTCCGCCAACTCTTCGTATTTTGTACCCTTACGCCCATAATTGGCATAAGGATAAATCGATATGCCGCCCCGGGGTGTAAAGAGACCTGTCACTTCAATATATTTAGGGTCCATCAATTTTATGAGGTCTTTCATGATTTTGTTCACACAGTCCTCGTGAAAGTCACCGTGATTGCGAAAACTGAAAAGGTAGAGCTTGAGACTTTTGCTTTCAACCATACGTCTGTCGGGAATATAGCTTATACGTATCTCCGCAAAGTCAGGCTGCCCTGTGATGGGACACAACGAAGTGAACTCCGGACAGTTGAATCTTACCCAGTAATCATTGTCCGGATGTTTATTCTCAAAACTCTCCAGTACCTCCGGAGCATAATCCTGTTTATATTGTGTCTTTTGGCCTAATGCCTGCAGACCTTCGTTTTTTCTTTCCATTAACTATTGTTTTATCGTTCTGATACCTAAATATTTTTCCAGTCCCCTACGTCTCAGTTTGCACGCCGGACAATCTCCGCAACCGTCGCCGGGAACACCATTGTAGCAAGTCACTGTGTCTTTCCGTACGATATCCATCACGCCCAGCTCATCCGCCAAAGCCCACGTCTCACACTTGTCCAGCCACATCAGGGGTGTATGGAGGACAAACTGTTCATCCATAGCCATATTGAGTGTCACATTCAGACTCTTGACAAACGTGTCGCGACAGTCGGGATAGCCGCTGAAATCTGTCTGCGAGACTCCAGTCACGATGTTTTGGATACCTCTTTCGCGAGCATATACTGCCGCTATACTGATAAAAAACATATTTCTGCCAGGCACGAACGTATTGGGAAGTTTCTCCGCCGGCTTGTCCTTGTCCATAACTACCGAAGTGTCAGTCAGGGCGTTACTGCTCAGTTGTCCGATAAACGACACATCCATTTTGTCCCAGTGGACACCTGCAGAAAGCGCTATCTTCTGCGCATGCTCAACTTCAACGATATGCTTTTGTCCGTATATGAACGTCAAAGCCCATACTTCCTTATAATATTTCTTGGCCCAATACAAACATGTCGTTGAGTCCTGTCCGCCACTGAATATGACCAGAGCCTTGTCACGCTGCATTTTTCTTATGTCTTGCTATTTATGTGCAAAGATAGTCATTTTGCAAGTATTATCGCGTATCAGCCAGAGCAATGTTTCGAAAGATTGCCGCAAGACACCGGTACGCGATTTTCTTTACGCTGTCTTAAAATATTATCCTTAATATTCCGTTATACTATAGATGACAACACACACTTTTGGCATACCGATGATGAAGAAAGGCGTTGCTATTTTCTTTACAGCCATATTGTTATGTACGACTGGTGCCTTTGCTCAGAAGCAACGGCTCCAATACCGTCCCTACGCTGATTTGCGTGGGTTCCACTATGGTTTTTTCTTCGGAATGCACGCCCAGAGTATCGCTCTCGCCAATAACGGATATATTGATCCCGACACAGGCCAACAGTGGCTGGTCAGCAATGACCGCTACGACCCAGGCTTCACGGTAGGACTGGTCGGCGAGTGGCGCATATCAGAGAACTTCGCCTTCAGACTGTTGCCGACAATGCACTTCGCAACCAAGCATCTGACATTTAAGGACCAGGTTTCCGGTGAAAGACAATTTCAAGATTTGAAGTCAACTTACATATCTCTTCCTATGGATATTAAGTTCACACCGCCCCGCATCAACAATTACCGTCCCTATTTCATAGCAGGTATCAACCCCATGTATGACCTGACTATCAAGAGTCAGGAGAACATTATGGTGAAGCCTTTGACGTTCTGTCTGGAATTCGGTTTCGGATGCGACCGCTACCTGCCATACTTTAAGTTTATCCCTGAAATCAAGTTTTGTCTGGGTCTTAACGACATTCTCAAGACCGACCGCTCAGCCTTGCGCGATAAGACAAAAGAGGTCTTTACCAAGTCCGTCAGTGAGGCAAAGACAAGGATGATAGTCCTTACGTTGTATTTTGAGTAGGCTAATACGCCGGCCGATATTTATCTTCATCTTTATCTCCGAGCATACTGAGATATGCCTGATAGCGCGAAGCGGCAATCCTGCCCTCCGCGATAGCCTGACGCACAGCACAGTGAGGCTCTTCCAGATGCATGCAGTTGGAGTATTTGCAATTCTGCGACTCGTTGAAGATTTCACGGAAGTAGTGTGACACTTCCTGGGGTTCAAAGTCAAAAGTGCCGAATCCCTTCACACCCGGTATGTCAATAATGGAACCGCCGCCCGGCAGGTCGTACATCTCACTGAAAGTGGTTGTGTGCATACCAACATTGTGAGAGTCCGAGATGGATGCAGTGACCGCATTTGCCGTAGGCACCAAAGCGTTGAGCAAGGCACTCTTGCCGACGCCGGAGTTTCCGGCAACGAGCGTGATTTTATCTTTCAGCAACCCTGGAAGTTCCTCCAGTCCTTCTCTTTTGACAACAGAGACGGCGTAACAGGTGTAACCTATAGACGTGTAGAGCCGTCTGAATGTTTCCATCCGCTCCATCTCTCCGTCATCGAGAAGGTCTGTCTTGTTAAAAAGAATGACGACAGGGATACGATATGCCTCAGCCGAAGCCAGGAAACGGTCAATAAAGATTGAAGACGTCTCGGGATAGTTAATGGTGAAAAACAGCAGTACGAGGTCAATATTAGCGGCAAGTATGTGGCTCTGCTTGGACAGGTTGGAAGCGCGGCGGATGATGTAATTCCGCCTGTCGGCTATCTCACAGATAAAAGCAGTGCCGTCGTTGTTTTCTATCAGGTCAACGATGTCCCCCACAGCAACCGGATTGGTGCTGCGTATTCCCCGAAGCCTGAAATTACCCTTAATCTTACATTGCAACACCCTGCCGCCGTCAGTACGGACCTCATACCAACTGCCGGTGTTCCTGATAACGAGACCTTGCATTAAATGGTCATCAATTCTTTGTCTTTCTTGGCAGAAATCTCGTCAATAGTCTTCATGAAACGGTCGTGCAGCTTCTGGAGGTCGTTTTCCGCATCTTTCTCCATATCTTCGCTCAACCCGTCCTTGATGGCTTTCTTCAGCTTCTCTATACCATCGCGGCGTGTATTGCGAATACTGATCTTGGCATTCTCGGCCTCTTTGTTACACTCTTTGGCTATCTGCTTACGACGCTCTTCTGTCAAAGGAGGAAAGTTAAGACGGATAACCTCTCCGTTATTCTCAGGAGTAATACCGATGTTGGAGTCGATTATGGCTTTCTCTATGATACGGAACATACTCTTGTCCCAAGGCTTGATAGCGATGGTACGCTGGGCGGGCGTACTGATGGCAGAAACATTGTTCAGCGGCACCATAGAGCCATAAGAATCAACGCGGATAGCGTCAAGTATATGCACATTGGCTTTACCTGCGCGGATGTGTGATAATGTATCTTCAAGATACATCGTTGTCATTTGCATTTTTTCCTCACATTCACTGAGGCACTGTTTTACGTCAAACATAATGATATCGTTTTTGAAATTTGAACAAAGATAAGAAAGAAATCTCTTTTTACAAAAATTACATTGTATTTTTTTCAAGGGAGTTAAGAAATATCGTTAATTTTGGATGCAAAAACCATTTTTGTTATGTTAGAAGAACTCAAAGAGCGCGTATGCGCTGCCAATCTGGACCTGGTGTCCAAAGGTCTGGTCGTATATACATGGGGCAACGTCAGCGGGATAAGCCCCGACAGGCGCTATGTCGTCATCAAGCCGTCAGGTGTGGATTATGCCATCATGAAACCGCACCACATGGTTGTGGTTGACCTGCAGACAGGCGAGCCCGTGGAGGGTGACTTCAGACCGTCGTCAGATACGCCGACCCACCTGGAACTCTATCGCCGTTTTGCCGGCATAGGCGGCGTCACGCACACACATTCCGTCAACGCTGTGGCTTATGCTCAAGCCGGTATGGATATCCCCGCACTGGGCACCACCCACGCCGACTATTTCTATGGCGGCATCCCCTGTACGCGCGCCCTGACAGAGCAGGAGGTCGATGAGGCTTACGAGCTGAATACGGGTAAGGTCATCTGTGAGACGATTATGGAGCGCGGCTATGACCCTATGGCTGTCCCCGCCATCGTGGTGCGCAATCACGGACCGTTCTCCTGGGGCAAAGACGCCGCTGCGTCGGTATATCACGCCGTAGTGATGGAGAAGGTCGCAGAAATGGCCATGAAGACGCTGCAGCTCAACCCTCATGCGGCTATGCCCCAATATATACTGGACAAGCACTACAGCCGCAAGCACGGCCCCAACGCCTACTACGGACAGAAAGGCGACCATTGACCTCCCGCCTCCCCTGACCTTATGCGCCATGAGGAGAAAGCGTGTCGCCCTACGGGGTAAAGTTTTCCGTTCCGGCCTTTGGAATATACGTTCCGTCCCTTGGAATGTACGTTCCAGCCTATGGAATGAACATACAATCCTGCGAAACTGAAAATATATCGCAGGAAAGACCCTTAAAACAACTGAAAAAATGTAACTTTGCACACATTAAAAAATTGCAACAATATATTCTCCATCAAAAGCAAAGCATGAGCAAACATTGTGTAATATTCAGGATAGCCATATATGTCGGATTACTGATGTCCTCCGCTGCATCTATGGCACAAGATTTTTCTGTGGATGCGGATCACAGCTTCCTTGGTCGCGTACACAAAATCATAAACAGGTCACCGGCACGCCATATTGACACCAACTATATAGAGGTGCCCCGTCTGCCTTGGCGTATCAGTCTGAGGAGCCGCGTGGCACAGACCGACCTGCGTATGCACTCAAGTATTGACGGTGCCACAGTGTACAACCAGATTTTAGCTGCCACACATGAAGGTATAGAATTGGACGGTCCGCTGGAAATCTCACCAATCATGATGACGCCTGTCTCCACATCTGTGGGAATATCGGTCGGCTACAAGGGCATCAGTGCCAGCTATTCCCTGCCTCTCAACAAGAGCAACGGACAGAGTCTCTCAGTGAGGAGTATCGGCAGATTCCACAGCGCCCACCTGCGCTGGCACAAGTTTGAGGACAAATCGCCCGCAGTACCGGCTCATTTCACAATGATGGTGCCTGACCCTGACGGCACCGGCGCAAAGCACCCACTACCCTTTGACATGAATGACGACTGGAATTTGGATTCTCCTATCAAGATTCAGACACTGGTGTTTGACGCTTTCTACATCTTCAACAACAAACGCTTCTCCTATGGCGCCGCCTTCAACCAGAAAACCATCCAGAAGCGTTCTGCAGGCTCACCCATAGCAGGCATCATGGCATACTACGCCGACCTCAGGATGGACGATGACAGCAATGGCGAACTGATTACCTACATGGGCAACATAGGCCGCATACGCCAATGGCAGGGAAGCATCGGGGCAGGCTACGCCTACAATTACGTGCCCGCCAAAGGATGGCTCATCGGTGCGACCGTAATGCCTATGGTGACATTTGTCAACCGTATGAAATTGACCACATACGGCTCCGACTTCATTCCGTTGGCAATTGACGAGATAAAACGAATCGGACTTGACGATTATATCAAAGGGGATAATCTACCCACTACAATCTGGAAGGTAGGAAGCGTGACCCGCAATAACAATGTATCTGTAAACTTCACGGCACGCCTCTCCGTCACCTACAACTGGGACAGATACTTCGCCAACATCAACGGTCAGTTCAACAACTTCCAGTACAAGCACAAATCGTCAAAAGCCTCTATGCACGGCCACCTCAACGACTGGTACATCAACGCCTCTGTCGGTGTGAGACTGTAAGATAGCAACGGCCATTTGCATAGCAATCCGTCAATACAGCTTTACCCTCATACAAAAAAACTGTCGGCAGGAGTGGAAGTCCCCTGCACGACAGCAAATGAGTATGAAATTATAGAAACAAAAGTCTGTTACGTTTTCTTTGGTCTTCAGTCGACATTCTTGACGGAACCGCCGCTCGACGATTTGCTTTTCAAATTTTTGACATTGCAGCTGACGCTTCCGCCGCTGCTGGCAGTAGCCGTGCCGGAGATGGCCTTTATCTTTTTAGCATTCAGAGATGCACCGCTTGAACTTTCAAGGATGACACATTTAGCCTCATTACCGCCGAGGGTAAGGCTGGCCCCGCTGTTCACATCAGCAGAGATAGTGTCTGCATTGTAAACATTCACGTCGGCATCTGCTCCGCTGCTTACATCAAACTCAACACAGGAGGTAACAATGCTGTCCATCTCAAGTTCGGCACCGCTGTTGACCTCAGCCGACGCCAGACCGGGATATGCGCCGTGAGTCTTGAGTTCGGCTCCGGAAGAGAGTTCTATCTGAGGCACAGCAGGAGCAATAATGGTGATATGCGCACCTTTCCTCAATGATTTATGCAGTTTGCCCTTGAATAAGATATTCAACTGACCGTCTTTCAACTCTGTGGCAAGCTTTTCCATACCGCCTTTGGTACATGTGACGATGACTTTGATGCCTGTCGTGTCCTTGACGTAATAGTCTGCATCAAGACCTGTCGCAACGTGCAGCTTCTCTACAGAGCCGGGAAACGACACTGTTTTGGTCATCATGGCATAGTCGGCCTTAGAGTATTTGGACGCTTCTTTCTTGATTGCTGCATCCAGGTTGATAACAAAAGCCAGACCGCACAGGAGCGTAACTCCTAATGTTGATAAGATAACTGTAAATATTGGTTTCATTGTCGTAAGTTTTTTGAGAGTTATTTATTGAGATATTTTGTAAGTTCCTTTTTGAGGTCTTCCTCTGTAATGCCGAGTTGTTGCATCTTCTCCGCCAACTGCGGCAAAAAGTCTGTAAAAAACTGCGTCTTGCGCATCTGGCGTATCTGTGCCGGCGCACTCTCGCTGACGAAATAGCCCAGGCCGCGCTTGATGTAGATGAGGCCGCTCGATGTCAGGTGGTCGTACACCTTGACCATCGTGTTGACATTCACCTCAAGTGCCACACTGTATTCCCTCACGGAAGGAATGCGCCCGTTTACGGGATAGACACCCGTCAGGATTTCATCCATGATACGGTCGGCTATCTGCAAATATATCGGGATGTTCTGCTTGAAATTCATAATATGGTGCTTTGTTTGAAGTTGCGGTAGCTCCACCAGACATTAAGGGCAGAAAAGAGCCAGAGGATGACGCTCACGGCTGCCAACGTCGCATTGAAGAAGTCCTCGCGGTCACCCACATCACCATCGTCGTAGCTGCCTACCACAAGAAATAATATGGTACCTACGATAATAAGCCCTATTATAACGAACAAATTGTACAGCCCTATACCCTTGATGAAGGCCTTGGTGCGGAATACCGACGAACAGAGGATGAAGAAAGTGAGACTATATACCCACAGTGCTAACGCCGAGATAGTCACCTGAAAATCTTTAGTATCCGTCAATCCTTCCGCGAAGTCACCCAGTGCGTTAAAAAAGCCCGGAATGGTGCTGTGTACCTGCTTGCCGACAATTGCCCAATCCAGCAGCATGCGCACACCGTCTGCCAAAAAGTATGTCAGTAATATACCGACAAAACCAGTAACAGTCGCGATGATGACGCGCGAGAGGTATTTCTCAATCGGGTTACACGGCGTCATCAGAAAACCGATGCGTTTTACCCGTGTTTCCATGCCTGTAAATGTCATGGAGTATGCCAACGCTATCGTCAGGCCATAGATGAACAGGGCGATATATCCCCAGCCGTCAGATGTACGGACATCGATAGCAGATTTGTGTATCCAAAACCTCAAGGAAAGGAAAACAAAGTAGCATAAGAAAAATATAAAGGTGCCGAGCAGTAAATGAGACAGACTGGACCGGAGAACAAAAGTCTGCTGCTTTAAGAGATAACCCATACGGGCAAAACTGATTTTATTTTTCATTGTTCAAATATTTAGCAAGTTCTGGTTTTTCTATCAAGGCCGTAAACAGCAAGTCAAGGTTGATAGGTGTATCCTCGCCTGAAGTATTGAGACTGATGGTCTCCTTGCCGCTGAAAGAGGGACGGCTATACAGTTCATTGTCATCAGCATAGCTAAGGTCATGCATGTCAAAACGGAACTTCTCCGTAATATCTGCTGCGGAGCTTTGCACCAACAGACCGTCGGACTCAATGATGATAAACTGGTCCAACAGCTGTTCGACATCCTTTACCTGATGGGTGGAGATTACGATGGCGCGCTCCTCCGATGCCGCACTCGCAAGTGCCTTGCGGAATTGGCTCTTGGAAGGGATGTCAAGGCCGTTGGTCGGCTCATCCATGAGCAGGACGCGTGTGTTGGTCGCAAGGGCAAAACTGATGAAGGCTTTTTTCTTCATACCCATAGACAATTCACCGAGTTGCACGGTTCTGTCCAGATCAAAAGCGCTGAGACAATAATCCAACAATTCTTCCGAGAAATTCGGATAAAACGGCTTGTTGACCTCTACATATCTCCGCATACTTGTCGCCGGCAACTCAAACTCTTCCGGAACAAGAAAGATGTCCTTCAATGTCTCTGCCATCCTGGCGGAGGTATCAATGCCGTCGAGTGTACATGCGCCCTTCTGAGGATGCAGCAAACCGCAGATAATGTAGAGCAAAGTGCTCTTACCGGTACCGTTTCTGCCTAACAGCCCGTAAATTCCCCCCGCCTCGATGTGGGCGGAAAAGTCGGTATAGACTTTCTTCTTCCCTTTTTTGTAGGTGAAATCGATGTTTTGAATGTTAATCATATCTTCCTATATCTAATATGTTTTACACTATTTTTAGTGAATTCTTATCCCGTTTAATGGTGTAATAGTGTTGTATTACACCGCAAAGGTATAACATTCTTTCCGATACACAATACTTTTTCTCGTACTTTTTTTGAAAAAAATTTCA
>ODAI010715511.1_pt1 | contig 26904 bp, 19 predicted proteins | sample 1539321 | NCBI WGS metagenome assembly ODAI01 (sample SAMN02144231, study PRJEB22623) | gut metagenome | biome: sheep rumen | host: Ovis aries | place: New Zealand
GCCCTGGTTATCCTCGCTCTCCGTGTTTTTGTGCCGAATATCTTCGGTATACAGAACCCGCGTCTGGACTTCTCCGGAGGACGTAACTATGTGGTTCGTTTCGACCGGAACATCAATACGCAGGATGTACGCGAGAGTCTGGAGAACACCTTCAAGGCGACCTTGGAGGGTGACGAGACCTTCTCGCTCAACGTCATTACCTATGGTAATGATGCTAACCAGGTACGTATCTCCACCAACTATCGTATTCACGAGGATAACGCCGAGGCGGACGAATATATCGAGGGTCTGCTCTACGAGGGCTGCAAGCCATTCCTGGGCGGGGATATCACCTTCGAGGACTTCCACTCTACCGAGTCGAACGCCAACGTAGGTATCATGCAGAGCCAGAAGGTAGGTCCGGCTATCGCCGATGATATCACCACCAGCGCTATCTGGGCAGTCATTGCTGCGCTCGTTGTGATCTTCCTCTATATCCTCCTCCGTTTCCGCAATTTCGCATACTCGGTAGGTGCATTGACCGCCCTGGCTCACGATACAGTAATCGTGCTGGGCCTCTATGCTATCCTGTGGAAGATCATGCCTTTCTCCATGGAGATCGACCAGGCTTTCATCGCAGCTATCCTGACCGTTATCGGTTATTCGATCAACGATACCGTGGTTATCTTCGACCGTGTACGTGAGTACAACAAGCTCTATCCTAAACGCGAGCGCATACAGAATATCAACGATGCGCTGAACAACACTTTGAGCCGTACGTTCTCGACCTCAATGAGTACATTCGTTGTCCTCCTCGCTATCTTTATCTTCGGTGGTGAGACCATCCAAGGTTTCGTCTTCGCATTGCTCGTAGGTGTGATTGTAGGTACCTATTCGTCTGTGTTCATCGCATCGCCGATTGCTTATGACATTCAAATGGCACAAGCCAAACGCGCTGCAGCCAAGGCAGAGAAAAAGTAATCGTAAATTTGTAAATCGTAAATCATGACTAATGATTTTCTGAAATTCGCGTCTGCACAAGGCCTTAACTCCATGCATGTGGAGAAGGTCTTGTCGCAGAGTGCGAACACCGTTCTCGCTTCCGGCGGATACATCTCTCCGACGATTTTGGAGGAGCGACAACTGAATGTCACCCAGATGGATGTGTTCAGCCGCCTTATGATGGACCGTGTGATCTTCCTCGGCACCGAGGTAAACGACTACACGGCAAACGTCATTCAGGCGCAGTTGTTGTACTTGGACTCCGTGGACAGCGAACGGGATATCAACCTGTATCTGAATACACCGGGTGGATCGGTTTATGCCGGTCTGGGTATCTACGATACGATGCAGTTCGTGAAAGCCAAGGTAGCGACGATCTGTACGGGTCTGGCGGCATCTATGGGCGCTGTGCTGTTAGTAGCCGGCGAGAAAGGTATGCGTGCCGCGCTGCCTCACAGCCGTGTGATGATTCATCAGCCACTCGGCGGCATTCAGGGTCAAGCATCGGATATCGAGATCACCGCCAAAGAGATTCTCAAACTGAAAGACGAACTATACCAGATCATCTCCGATAAATCCGGCAAATCCATGGAGCAGATCCGCCAAGATGCTGACCGTGACCACTGGATGACCTCCGCAGAGGCATTGGAATACGGCATGATAGACAAAGTCTTCACACGCAAGGAGTAAACATGGCAAGAATGAAGAAAGAAGAAGTTTGCTCGTTTTGCGGGAGACCGATGCCGGAGATGTACAGCGGTATGGACGGCAGTCTGATCTGCACCGAGTGCATTGAGGAAGGTCACCGGATCGTGACGACCAAACCCAAAAACAGCGATGCCAAAGATGCTTCACTCAACGTGGACAACCTGCCAACGCCTCAGGAGATCAAAGATTTTCTGGATTTATACGTAGTGGGCCAGGATCAAGCCAAACGGTATATCGCCGTAGCAGTCTATAACCACTACAAGCGTCTTCTGCAAGAGATCAGCCCCGATGATGTAGAGATCGAGAAGAGCAACATCCTGCTGGTCGGTTCAACCGGTACCGGCAAGACCCTTCTCGCCCGCACGATAGCCAAGATGCTGAAAGTGCCATTTGCCATCGGTGATGCCACTTCGCTGACGCAAGCCGGTTATGTGGGCGAAGACGTGGAGTCTATCCTATCGCGCCTGCTGCAAGCCTGCGACTACGACGTCAAGAAAGCCGAACAAGGCATCGTCTTCATAGACGAGATAGACAAGATCGCCCGCAAGTCCGAGAACCCGTCTATCACCCGCGACGTCAGTGGCGAAGGAGTGCAGCAGAGTTTGCTGAAGATGTTAGAGGGCACGGAGGTGAACGTACCGCCCCAAGGAGGACGCAAGCACCCCGACCAGGAATATATCCGCGTGAACACACGCAATATCCTCTTTATCTGCGGCGGTGCTTTTGACGGCATTGAGCGTAAGATCTCGCAACGGATGAACACGCAGACAGTTGGTTTTGCGGCGCAACAGAAAGCGGCACAGATTGACAAAAACAACCTGCTGCAATACATCGCTCCGCAGGATCTCAAGTCGTATGGTCTCATTCCCGAGATCATCGGTCGTCTGCCGGTTTTGACTTACCTGCAACCACTGAGCCGTGAGGCATTGCGGAATATCCTGACCGAGCCGAAGAACGCCCTGACCAAACAGTACAAGAAACTGATGGCAATGGACAATGTGACGCTCACCTTTGATGACGAAGCATTGGATTATATCGTGGACAAGGCGTTGGAATACAAACTCGGCGCTCGTGGACTGAGGGGACTGATGGAGAGCGTAATGTCCGACTTGATGTTCGAGATGCCGAGCCACAAGCAAGTAGGCAAACGGCAGAGTTTCACCATCACCAAAGAGTACGCTTCTCAGAAATTAGGAGAAGAGAAACTGATACAATTAAAAAACGCGGTTTAAGCCGCGTTTTTTTTATTTCTTTATGTAACGTTTCGTCAGAAGCCGCTATAGACGATTTCGAATTTCATACCATTCTCGGCAGAAAGAATCTTGGTCGCCGAGACTGTTTGTTGCTGGCGGACACCGGTGATTGTACCGGTAGTGGTCGTAGTGCCTAACGTGCGCTCTACGGAAACCGGCACTAACAGCATATTAAGGAACTCCTGATCGCCGGGCTTACGCAACTGGTTCGTCAAGAGCTGCGAGAGATCGTAGGAATAATAATAGATCGCTTTGCCCTTTTCGTCATAGCTGGTGATGAACTGACCCAAAATAGCACAAGTGTCAGAAGGCAGTTCCTTGAAAAGGAAAAAGCGCTTCATGCTCTCCTCCTTGATAAGGAGCATATATTCCGCAGGCTGGAGCCAAGCATCCGCGCCCGTATCATTGTTCTTGTTCTGCACACTGACGCGCACCTCCGCCTTGTTGACATACGGGCGCTTGGTGACATAGGCATATTCTTTGGTGTCGTTCATAAACAGCGAGTCCACTACCAAGCGATACATGATCGCCTGCCCGATCATACGGATAGGCAGCGATATGCGCGTATATGCGCCCGCGGGCGATACTATATAATTATAGGTATCCGAATCTTCCTTGAGCGTCTCGATCCACTCTTTCTTATCGCGGTATTCGAGGTGATTGACAGTGCGCACCTCAGAGTTGGCATAGAACGCCTTCATGTCATGAACCACCGTGTCGCGACCATTCTTCTTATAGCCAAAGCGGTAATAGACGCCGAGCGCTATATCGGAGACGTTAAGAACCGTAGAAGAACCGAAGGAGGTCTCGATATACAAGCCGTTGAATTGTTTATTGAATTTCTCCTGGCTTTCAAAAGAGGTGATGGAGCCGAAGACCCTCTCAAAATCATCGTTGACCCTCATACGGACCATCGGGATATACACACCGTTCGCATTGCGGATCGAGTCGCGCTTCTCCGATGCCAGGACAATACGCTTGTTATTGAGAATACAATGGTCGCGCGAACAATAATCACTGATATTCAAATCCGTGGGATAGACATTCGAGTATTCAAACGTGCCCTTATCCATCAAATAGGCATTGACGGAGAGCGGTGAGTTCGGATCTCCGACCCAACTGGAATAATACATAAAAAGGCATATCGAATCAATCGAATCCACGTGGAAGTCCGCGGGGTATTTATATCCCTCCGGGCACGCCAATTGGGTCAGGATAGAGGCACTGAGCGTACCATACGAAGTTTCGATCTCGCCCAAGAGGAACGAGTCCGCCTGTGAGATAATAGCCTCGCAACTATCTATCCCCGAACTGACAGGAAAGGTATCCGTCAACACAATAATGGCATCGTTTTTATCCAAAACAGACTGACCTGTATTGGAGACATCACCTTTGCAGGACGCAAAGATGCACAATACAATGCCTAAAAATCCTATCAATAAATTTTTACTATTCATTCACTCCTTCCCCGGACAACAAAGTCTGATAAAAATCATAATGCCTCTTCGCCGCGGAAGTGAGATCAGGCGTCTCCTCATACGGCAGGATCGGCTTGCCTTTGGTCTCCGCATAATTAAGCACACGCTGGTTGACATTGGGCGTAGCGAACACAATCGCGTCCGAAAAATCCACCGCCAAACGCATCAGTTCCTCATACCCTACAGGGAAGCCGGCAATAGAACGTACATCGGTATTGTTGATACCCTCAATACGTAGTTTGTCCGCAAACTTCGTAGAGAAAGCCTTGGTATATTCCTCATTATCGAGCTGCAAAACGATCTTGGTATGCGCGAAGAAGGGCTCGTCGCTGTATGCCGTTTTGAGATATAACGGTGCAAGGGCACTCATCCAGCCCGAGCAAACAATAATATCCGGCGTCCAGCGGAGCTTCTTAACGGTCTCAATAACGCCACGGGCATAGAAGATCACTCTGTCGTCATTGTCCGCATACTCCGCGCCTTTCTCATCGCGCACCCCTTTGCGGCGGTGGAACAGATCATCGTTGTCGATGAAATAAATCTGAATGCGCGCAGACTGAATAGACGCCACCTTGATCAACAGCGGATGATCCGAATCCTCAATAATGAGGTTCATTCCCGAAAGACGAATCACTTCATGCAACTGATTTCGACGCTCATTAATCTCTCCAAACTTAGGCATGAACGTACGGGTTTCAAAACCATGGGCTTGAAAATACTCCGGTAACTGACGGTTAAAAAGCCTTATCGGCGACTCGTCTGGAAGGAAAGGAAATATCTCTTGCGAGATAAATAATATTCGTTTTGGCTCTTTCATACGTATGAATGCATTATTTGGCACTGCAAAATTACAAAAAAATTTTGATATATGCAAAAAAAAGTGTAACTTTGCGCGATTTTTCATAATTAACACATTATTTAATAGCAAAAATATGCAAATTATCACCACAAAAAGCGCTCTGCAAGCTACCATTCAGGAATGTAAAGATGCAGGAAAGACCATTGGTTTAGTGCCGACGATGGGTGCTCTTCACGCCGGTCATGCCAGTTTAGTGAAGCAATCCGTTGCGGAAAATGACATCACTGTTGTTTCGGTTTTTGTGAACCCCACACAGTTTAACAACAAAGAGGATTTAGCCAAATATCCACGCAACATCGAGCGCGATGCGGAGCTGCTGAATTCCATCGGCGCGCAATATGTGTTTGCGCCGACGCCGGAAGAGATGTACTCCGCCGAGGAGATGAACACGACCTTTGAATTTGATTTTGCGGGACTCGACAAAGTCATGGAAGGCAAAATGCGCCCCGGTCACTTCAACGGTGTGGTACAGGTGGTAAGCCGTCTGTTCTATCTCGTCCGCCCGGACAAAGCCTATTTCGGGGAGAAAGATTTTCAGCAATTAGCCATCATTCACCACATGGTAGAACATAGTTCTATGGCCGGTACATTCGGCGATTTGCAGATCATCGACTGTCCGATCGTACGTGAGGCGAGCGGTCTGGCACTCTCCAGCCGCAACGAGCGTCTCTCCGAGAGCGAGAAAGAGACCGCTTTAGGCATCTCGAAGACCCTCTTTGCTTCGCTCAATTGGGCGAAAGAGCCGGGTGCGACGGTGGAAAACGTACAGCAACGCGTAATTGACACCATCAATGCGATCGAGGGCTTGGAGGTCGAATACTACGAGATCGTGGACCAAACGACCCTGCTGCCTACCAAGACGTTCGAGCACGCCATCGGTTGTGTGACCGTTTACTGCGGACCGGTGCGATTGATTGATAATATCAAGTATGATCGGTGATTGGTCATTGGTCATTGTTGATTGGTGATTAAGAAGTGAAAATTATTGTTGACCGATATATACCCTTTGTTGTAGAGGCTGTTAAAAAAGGATGGCCTCAGACAGAGGTGTTGGCGCTCGAGCCGGAGGAGATCGATTCTTCTTCGGTTCGAGATGCCGACGCGCTCATTATTCGTACCCGCACGAAAGTGAACGAAGCGTTGTTGGCAGGTTCATCCGTTCGTTTGGTCTGCACGGCTACCATCGGCTATGACCACATCGACCGTTCGTATTGTGAGACGCACGGCGTAAGATGGATCTCCTGTCCCGGCTGCAATGCACAAGCCGTTTGCGACTACATCGAGGAAGCGATAGAGGAAACAATGGGCAATGCACAATGCACAATGCACAATGCGCAATTAACAATCGGTGTGGTAGGTGTCGGGCATGTCGGGTCTTTGGTGGCACAAATGGCGGAGCGGAAAGGATTCAAGGTGCTCCTCAATGATCCGCCGAAAGGAATCGGTGTTTCGCTCGATGAAATCGCCCGGAATTGCGACATTATCACTTTTCATACTCCGCTTGACAACACCACTTACCATCTTTGCGAAGCACATTTCCTCTCTCTCTGTAAGCCCGGCGCGCTGATCATCAACGCCGCGCGGGGAGGGGTCGTCGATGAGGAGGCGTTGCTGCAAAGCGGGCACCCTTTCATACTCGACACCTGGGAGAGTGAGCCGGAGATTCGTGCCGACGTATTAGAAAAAGCCCTGCTGGCTTCTATGCACATTGCCGGCTATTCCGTACAGGGTAAAAGGAACGCCTCGCAGATGTGTCTGGACGCTGTGGCAGAGCAGTTTGGGCTGCCTAAGATCGATATTTCCCAATACCCCTATACCGCATCGGGTACAAAAAAAGGAGACTCAGAGCCCGGGTGGCTGCTCCGAATCTCCCATGAACTCAAAAATCATCCTATGGATTTTGAGTCTCTGCGCAAAGCTTATCCACTGCGCGGAGAATAGGCTCAATAGAAGGCGCTTCGCCCACCGCCTGAATCATCCACTCTTTGGGCGTCAGTTTTCCTAAACGATAAATACGCATGTACTCGTCCGCAAACTCCGTTTGCGTTTTGCATTGCGCCAGATGCTCCTCCAGTTGGTATTGAACAATGTGTCCCAAGGGATAATTGGGCAGGTACATCGGCGAATTGACCATGTGGCTATAGATGCCTAACAGAATACAGTCATGCTCGCCCAAGACCGGCTCGAAATAGGTATTCCAAACCCCTTTGGCGATGGTTTGTGTCGCCTCGCAGAGCTCTTTCGGCGTAGCTTTGGGGTGCGCATAGATCCATTTCCACATCGCCATATCCACCAGACTGACACCCATGATCTCATACATTGACCAGAATTGATCGAAGACTTCGTCATGGTTCATGGGTGATTGGTGATTGGTCATTGGTGAATTGGGCAGAAGTTGGAGGTCGCGTTGTTGCCAGAGGAATGCCGACGCTTCGGTATACGCCGTATTGGGCACGCCGAATAGCATATAATGGTCAATGAAATACATGTCCAGCACTTCCTCCACGCAATGCCCGAACTCATGCACGGCGATGTTATAGCCCTTATAGTCCATGCCTGTTGCGGGAATACGCGTACGGAGCCGCGCTTCCTCTTTGCGTCCGACAGTAGGCCACGCGTGCCCTGATCCGCGAGCAGGCTCTACCACGATATGTTGCGCGATACGGCGTGCATCCTCCGTGCGGAAACCCATACTCGTCAGAAGACGCGGCATGTCTGCCGCAAAAGCATTCGCATCGGGGTACAATTGACGCGTCCGCGCGGTCAGAAGATCTTCATTCATCGAGGCACGGGCTTTGAAACCATCGTACCATATATCATACGGACGCAAGTCCCTGCCTAATCGCTCGCGGATAACAGAAGCCACTTTTTTCACTTGCTCCGAGCCTAACAACGCACGGAAAAGACTGTCCAATTCCGCTGCAGAGATCTCTACATCGCCTTCGAAATTGCGGATAATAGCCGTGTTCATCGACGGACAATACGCATCCTCGGCAAAAAATGCCTGTGCTATTTCCAAGATCCGCTCATAACGCGTGTAAGGCTCATGAGCATGCTCCCGGGGATCATTGTACGGCTTCCAAACGAAGTCGGAGTTATTGACAGCCTCAGCAGGAATAGACTGATCTACAATGCGTTGCATCACGCGGTAGATCATTTCCTGTTTCTCACGGTTCAGCCCGCGGGTCTCCATGTTGTCGGCTTGATAGAGGGCTTTGAGTTCGTCGCGCAAGTTCCAGTGGCTGAGCAGCACTTTGTCATTGTCCCATAATTGCCGTCCGTCCTCCGTGCGCAAGTTGCCCATATAGATATTGTAGTCGGCAATGTAGTTCTCGCCATCCGCCAACGCCTGCGCAATTCGCGCTTTTATTTCCGCCGGCACACGGGTAGTGAACACATCCCCCATACGGGCATAAGCCCATTGCTGACGCGTCCAATGACGACCGAGGGTATTCTTTTCCTCCAAGGTGTAATGGGGGAAATTGATGATCGTGAGGAACGCTAATTTATTGGCGAACATATCATCGGAGAAATGCGCCAATGGGCTATAACCGGACATGATCCAATCCGGTATCTGCGGCTCTGCGGCATTGGTCAGCTGAGTCGGTTTGAGCAACTCAACGGTCAGCATGTCCGCAGACTGGTTCACTTGCTCCAGAATGCGGCTGAGGGACTCAAAGAGCACAAGCCGTTCGCTGTCGGTCTTGCAGTAATGAGCCTCTACGAACCGGTCAAACTCTTCTTGCGTACCGTCCTGCTCCGTCCAAAGAGCCGCAGCTTGTTCAATACCTTTGGCAGGATAATTCATCGTCGTCTTGTTATTACGGGCACACGACGCCAAAAGCGCCGTGCAACCCAATACCCAAAGGGTGATTCGGAATGATTTCATATTACTCGTGGGTTATTTCCGGCGCGATAGTGCGCAGGAAGGAATCCGGGAAAGCGATTCGGTTCGGTCCGCAACTGTTACCATAAGCATTGCATTTGAACTGACCATTCTCTTCTTTGCGTTCCTGGCCGTCAATAAACTTGGTGATGAGGTACGTATATAGTTTCTGCCAATCCGCCACTAAGTTCTCCGCCTGCGAACAGGAGTAATTAGTAAGGAACGCGCGCGCGTCTTCGTCGTTGAGGCTCGATGCCTGATCGTCCACACCCGCTATCTGGGTATTGAACTTATCGTCCCATACTTGCTGGGTCTCGCGGATATGGGGGTACATGCGACTGTACTTGGTGTATGCCCAGTTAGCTACCATGTTGAACGTCCACCATGCGCTGGTGGGGCTGAAGGTATAACTGTCGCCGTTGCCTTCCGCAAAGCATTCGGGCACATGGTTGATGCACGAATACATCGGCACATAACAACTGCATGCCGCATCGTCCACACCGAACCAGAAAATACCGTACCGGTTATACCTGCGCATCTGGGAAACGAACGACCATGCCGTCTGTTGGGTAGCCGTCGGGCGCTCGTACCAGTATTGGAGCGTGTCCGTTCCGTTCACCGCGCACTTGAAGCCCAAACCGCCGTAACGGAGTTTGCTGTTCCAAGGACCGGCATCGGTGCCCTGGGTGATATCCAACGGCGTACCTTTGTACTCGTCACGCATACACTCTTTGATATCCTGCACCGACACTTTGCGCTCCGGCACGAACCAAAGCGGCATGTGCTCGCCCTCGTTCTGGCCTTTGGTGTCGCGGAAAGTCTTGCCCGTAGCATAGTCAAAATACCGGTCCATACCGGAGACGAAATGGTTAAAGAACGACCATACGCGCGCCTCGCATACATAGAGCCCGCTGAAATCGAAGGGGTTGAAGGCGGCTTGGTAAGAGAAATCTTTGTCCGCACCGGAGAAATAACCTTTCGCTCTCGCGGAGGCAATGAGGTCTTTGTCGTACATCCAATCGCCGCGGCAGATACAGTTCAGTTTCTTTTGCAGCTGTTTCTGCTCCTTGGTCAGTTTGGCTTTTCCTTGCGGGATGGTGGTGATGCGTGCTTGGTTAGCGTGCGCCGCGATGGCATTGTCAGGGATGCGTACAGCCACCCAGTTAGCGCCTTTCTGCCCTTTGCCCTTACCGATCAGATCCATGATCCACACTTCGTCAGGGTCACCGATGGAGAACGACTCTCCTTCGGAGGCATAGCCGTATTCGTTGACCAGCGAGACCATACACTCAATCGCCTCGCGGGCGGTCTTGGCACGTTCGAGGGTGACGTAGATCAGCGAGCCATAGTCAATACCCACGGTGTCCCATAGTTCCTCACGTCCGCCCCAGGTGGTCTCACCGATCGTCACTTGATGCTCGTTGGTGTTACCCACTACGGCATACGTGTGCGCCGGCTGGGGAATGAATCCCAACGGACGACCCGTATCCCAGTCCTTTATCTCGCGCATAGCGCCGGGCTCATGATCCGCTGCGGGCACAAAATGCAGGAAACCGTACATGCCATACGAATCGGCGGCATAAGAGATGATCGTACTTCCGTCCGTAGAAGCGGCTTTGCCGACCAGGAAATTGGTACAAGCAGAAACGGTGGACAGACGAAAGACAACAATAGAGAGCAGCATAGCTGCTATGACAAGGGATTTTCTCATAATAAACGGGGGTTCAGAAGTTCATTGAAGCGTTTGTCTCTGTTTTTGAGCGCAATGTCGTACGCCTCGCGGTAATATTTGAAGAAGTGTTTCCAATCGGCTTTTTTCGCCACCGCCGCAGCCTCTTGCCGTGCGCGCGCTTTGTCCTCTCCGCAGAGACGGTCGTAACGCAGCAAATCATCAGCGATACGTTCCGCCACTTCGTTGAAGTTCGAATCGTTGCGCTCCACTACGATCACGCCGTACTGGTCTTTCTGTTTAGCCGCCCATGCGCCGAATCCGGCCAGCGAGGTCGTGATCGTCGGCACATGGAACGCACAGGACTCGAGCGGCGTATAGCCCCAAGGCTCGTAGTACGACGGGAAGACCGTTACATCCAAACCGATGAGCAGATCGTAATAGGTCTTACCGAACAACGGATCATTGCCGTCGAGGTAATACGGTACATAGACCTCACTCACCTTACCTTTACGCACAGGTGCTCTGTCCAGATAAGGGATCATGACGAATGCCACTACCTCTTTTTCGGGCTGATCGCTATGGAAGATCTTCTGCGCCAACTTGTCCAACGCTTCCTCAAAGACGTCCACACCTTTGTTTTTCCATTCCAGACGTCCGGAAATACCGACGAAGAGTGCGTTCTTGGGCACGTCGCTGCCTAATAATCTGCCGGCTACCTCCCGCAGTGCCACACGCGCCGCATCACGGTGTTGGTCAAAAGATTTGCCTTTCGGTACGAAAGTAGGTTCAAAACCATTGGGGGTGACAATATCCGGAGCTTTGTCAAGAAGCTGCTTGCACTCACGGGCGGTGATGTCGCTGACGGTTGTAAAGCAGTCGGCATAATGCGCCGCTTGTTTCTCCACGGAGTGTTTGGAGACCATGTTCAGTTCCTGCGCCATCTGGTCGCCGTTGTATGCCTCAAAATAGTCGTAGAGCGGCTTGCCGTTTCCGGCGATGGAACGGCCGATACCCGTGGCATGCGTGGTGAAGAGCGTAGCCATCTGCGGACATTTGTCCTGCAAATAGAAGACCGAGAATGCCGTTTGCCATTCGTTGGCGTGCACACACACTTGCGGTACGCGCATGGAGGGGTTAAGGCTGATATCCTCCTTTTCCAGTATCCATTTATAGAGGCTCTCCATCACCATACCGGCGGCATAGCCGAAGAGACAGGATTCGTCATAGTCGCCATATGCGGCGTGGCTCTGCACTTGGAATCTATTCCAAGCCCATGCATATATCTCGTTCTTGCGGCTCCACATGGCGTCGAACTTGAGCAGAACAGCTATCGGTTTGCCCGGTACGTCCCAACGACCGATACGGACAGGTATATCCTCCGGGGCGTTCCAGCCTTTGAGGAGCGAGTTGTCCTCCCGGAACCAAGTATTGCTATGCGCACCGAAATCGGGACCGAAGAAGATCACCTGATCCGGATGCTCTTCCTGCATGGAGGCGGCACGGGTACTTAATACGGCGTATATTCCGCCGACACGGTTACAGACCTCCCATGAGGTCTCAAAGATAAAATCCGGTGATTTTAATGTAGATTGTTTTGGCATTTAATTATCAATTATTTCTTCTCGGGATCTTCGGCAATGCGTGTTACGTTACCCATTGCGTTGAGGCGAGTCGGGGTGGTTACAAATCGGTTATTATCCGAGCCGATAAACGGCAAGTACCAGACTCCGTTTTCGTTCGCCCAGTAGATGCGGTTGTCGGTGTGGTCAAGGGTCATGGCGGAGCATGGCAGCGAGTCTATCTGCACGGCGTACGCACCGTCTATATTGGCTACCCAAAGGCCGTTGTGACGATAGTAGATCTTGCGGCTGTTGATATGGAAGCCCTGTATGCCCGGGAAGACCTCGGCTATTTCGCTCAGGGTAAACTCCTTGCCGTTATAGAACTGAGCGGTATCCTGCTCCAGGTCCAGCAATGTTTCTGCCGTCGGGTCTTCGACAGGATCGGCAAAACGCGGTGCAAAAATGCTCTGGCGGAAATCGCCGTCTTCGGTACGCATCAGGATAGAGTTCGTCGGCACGTCATAGATATAGAACTCCTGCAGGATCTCCGTGGTGTCCTTTCCGTCCATCACGATACGCAAAGCCAACGGGGCTCTTTTCTCCTCTTCGGTAAAATAGAGGGTGATCGAGCTCTCGGTCATGGATTTGCTGGTCACTACGGCGTACTCATCCTCGCCGGGCAGGCTCCAGAGGTACTCCAGTTTGAGGTTATAGGGGTTATACACCTGCGCCTTGAACGTATAGTCGGTATAGACCACAAACAGATCGTTGTCGCAGGTAAACGTCGGTACCGTGTCCGACACAGTGATGTTCAGAGAATGGGTCAGCCATTTCTTCTTGTCCACGGTCAGACGCACCAGGTATTCGCCGGGCTTTTTGTACGTATGCGTCGGCGATTTGAGCGTCGATGTACCGCCATCACCGAACGTCCAACTCCAGTCTTCACCGCCGGAGGAGACATTCTTGAAGGTCACGGCCTCACCGGCACGCGGCAAGGCGGGCGTTGCCTGAAAATTCACTTCAATCTTCTTTTTGCAGCCCACAAGAGCCAAGAAGATCATCAATAATATGTATGTTCTTTTCATATGCGTTATTGGCGTTTAACCAGTGTATTTCTTTGTCCCGTCTGAACCAAGTGAGTTGCCGCTTGGCATAATGTCGGGAGTTTTGCTGAATCAGTTCTATAGCGCGGTCAAGGTCGTATTCTCCGTCGAAATACGCGAACATTTCCCTATACCCCACCGTTTGCAGCGATGTCAAGTGACGCTTAGGATAGACCGCTTTTGCTTCCTGCTCCAGCCCATCAGCGATCATCTGCTCCACGCGGCGGTTGATGCGGTCGTACAACTCTTCCCTATCCCGCTCCAATGCCACTTTCACAATGCGGAAAGGACGGACACCCAATTGTGCATTGTGAATTGTGAATTGTGAATTGTGAAAATTTGGCTGTGCCAAATAATCGTGCCCTTTAGGGCTAAGAATTGTGAATTGTGAATTGTGCATTGTCCTCGTTAGCAGCGAACTATAAGGTTTGCCGGCAGTAAGGCTCAATTCGACGCAATGCATCAATCGTGCGGGGTTCTGCTGATCAACGATCTTCCAATAGTCGGGGTCGAGACGTTGCACTTCGCTTTGCAGCCAGGCCAAGCCTCCCTGTTCATAATTACGCTTGACCTCTTCGCGTATTTCTGCCGGCACGGCGGGCAGATCGTCCAAACCCTTGCATACGGCATCGGCGTAAAGCATCGAGCCGCCGGTCATGACCACTACGTCATGTGTCTTAAAAAGTTCCTCCAACAATTCCAATGCATCGCGTTCGTATTGCCCGGCGTTGTAATCTTCCTCCGGTTCGCGGGTAGCGATGAAATAATGTTTCACGCGCGCCAACTCGGCCGCCGTCGGAGCGGCCGTACCGATTGGTATGCCGCGGAAGATCTGCCGGCTGTCACAACTGACGATCGGACAGCCGTAATGTTCCGCCACACGTAGCGACAGTTCCGTCTTTCCCACCCCCGTCGGTCCTAAGAGCAGAACGAGGGTTTTGCGCTTGGTTATCGATGATTGCTCAATTGTCAATTGTGAATTGTGAAAATTTGGCTGTGTCAAATAATCGTGCCCTTTAGGGCTAAGAATTGTGAATTGTCAAAACATCGTTCCATCATCGAAACTGAGATCCTGGAAACCTTCCATGTCGATGTCGCCCAGGTCGTATTCGTCCTTGAACTCATCGTCGAACATGAAATCATCGTTTCCGCCTTTTGCTCCGAGCCCTGCCATAGGATCTTCGGATTTGAGTTGTTTGGGCGCTTTGCCTCGACTCTCCACGCACTCCACGCCATTCATTGAGCCGGGTTTGATCTCTTTGAGCGAGCCGAAGAAATAACGCTCGAACATCGGGTCGAACACATAGATCAGACGCTGGCCCTGCTCCTTAATGAGGTCGCTCAGACGGGTCTCATTCATCACCATGTTGTCGTATTCGAAGTTCGACTCCATCTCCACGAGGGTCACTTCCTGCCCTTTCTCCCATTCGTCGTTGCAAAGGAAGAAAGAGGTCATCTGGTCATCCGGGTAGTTAACGGATTTCAGAATAGCGTTATGTAAATCTAAAAACGTGGCGTCTGCATCCGCCTCAAACACACGGCGGAAATTCGGATCGCCCTCTTCACACGAAAATGTAAATCTGTATATCATAATTCGTTCAATTTTTGCCTATTTACCAATTTGGGTACAAAGGTACTACAATTTTTGCATATATGCAAGCGTTCGGGCATTTTTTTTGAAAAAAAAGCGATTTATCGCGAATTTGTGCATACTGAGCGGCTGTCGGGAGCTTGCTCACGGATAGTTGCTCAGTATGCACAAATGCAGGGACATTAGTCCCGTTTTCAAAAAAAATGCCCTCCCTTGCTTATGTCCGGCAAAATGCGAACGTACCTTCGGCGGGACCCTGCTTTTTAAAGTAGGGAGGGCCGAAGTACTACAAATTTCCCATATACGCAAATATTTTTTCTTTTTGTTCACGAATTTAACAAATTAAACTAATTTTTCCCGGTTGGTGACTTTATATATATCAAAGATTAGTAATTTTACAACAAAAAAATGACATATACAAATAAAAGAAGCAAAAAATACAAATAAATTTGCGTATGTCATTTTTTTGTTGTACCTTTGTGCCGAAATTGCGCGATGCGTGCCTATATGCACGGTGCGCGTGCGCGATTATATTGTATAACTAAAACGTTTTTTTTATGAATTATTCGGAGTACAGAAACCCTATCTAAGGGGCACAGAAACCGATCTATTTTGTTTAAAGGAATGAAGAAATCCGATTTTATCATCGAGGTGAACCATGTATCGAAACAATTCGAAGATGGTAAGTATGCCTTGAACGACGTGAGCCTTCAGGTGAAGAAAGGCGAGTTCGTCACCATTTTAGGGCCTTCGGGCTGTGGTAAAACAACCTTATTGCGTTGCATCGCAGGTTTTCAGGTAGCGTCGTCCGGCGAGATCCTGTTAAAAGGCGAAGACGTGACGAAGACGCCTCCTTACAAGAGGCCGGTAAACACCGTATTTCAGAAGTATGCGCTTTTCCCGCATCTGAATGTATTTAACAACGTTGCCTTCGGTTTGAAGCTGAAAAAAGAAGACCCTCAGACCATCAAGAAAAAAGTGCGCAAGGCATTGAAGATGGCGAACATGACGGGTTACGAGGAGCGTAAGGTAGATACACTGAGCGGCGGTCAGCAACAACGTGTGGCGATAGCCCGCGCGATCGTGAACGAGCCGGAAGTGCTGCTGCTGGACGAACCGCTGAGTGCTTTGGACCTGAAGATGCGGCACGACATGCAGATCGAGTTGAAAGAACTGCACGAGAAATTAGGAATCACCTTTATTTACGTGACGCACGACCAGGAGGAAGCACTGACGCTGAGTGACCGCGTGGTGGTGATGAATGAAGGAAAAATCAAACAGATCGGTACTCCGACAGACATTTATAACGAGCCGCAAAACTGCTTTGTGGCAGATTTCATCGGGGAGAGCAATATCCTCTCCGGCACGATGATCAAAGACAAAAAAGTACAATTCTGCGGACAGGTGTTCGACTGCATCGATACCGGCTTCGGTGAGAACAAACCGGTGGACGTAGTGATCCGGCCGGAGGATATATACCTCTGGAAAGTACAAGGGGACAAAGTACAAAGTGACAAAGGTCCTGATGCGGCTTCACAGGCGGATCTGGACGAAGAGGACAGAGTGCCGAAAGGGAAATTCACGAAGTGGTATGGTGAGGTGCAAAGTTGTATTTTCAAAGGCGTACACTACGAGATGCGTGTGCTGACGCCGGATAACTACGAGTTCCTGATCCAGGACTATCACGAGTACCTGCCGGGCACGGAAGTAGGCATGTTAGTGCGTCCGGAAGATATACAGATCATGAAGAAAGAGCACTATATCTATAATTATTTTGAAGGCGAAGTGCTCAAGAACGGTAAAGTGCGTTTCATCGACGCCGAATGGGAAGTGATGCCACAGCAGATAGCCGGTTTGGAGCCGGGCGAGAAAGTGCAGGTTCGTGTGCCGTTCCGCTCCATCGATCTGCAAGACTACGAAGAAGAAGGCAAGCTCTCGGGCGAGGTGCATTTCATTTTGTACAAGGGCAACCACTACCATCTGACCATCCGCACGGATGAGGGTCACGACTTGTATGTGAACACCAATGACGTGTGGGACGACGGCGACCGCGTGGGAATTGTTATTCCTAAGACGGAGATATTGATCAGCAAAGCTGATAATTGACAATTCACAATTCACAATTGACAATTATGAGTAAACTGATTCGAATATTTTCTTCGCGGAGAGCGTGGGCATGGCCTTATGTGCTCTTCCTGATGCTGTTCGTGGTATTGCCGCTCATCTTGGTGGCGGTGTACGCGTTCACGGACATCGACGGACACTTCACAATGCGCAACTTCCTGAAATTCTTCAGTCACAGCGAGGCGATACAGACGTTTTTGTACTCCGTGATGATTGCAGTATTCAATACCGCCATCTGTCTGCTGATCGGTTACCCGGCGGCGTACATCATGGCGCAAGAGGATTTCAAGACGCCCAAAGTGATGGCGATGCTGTTTATTCTGCCGATGTGGATCAATTTTCTGCTCCGCACGGTAGCCACAGTGGAGCTGTTCAACATGCTCGGCTTGCCTTTGGGCGAAGGGGCATTGCTCTTCGGTTTATGTTACGACTACCTGCCGTTTATGATCTACCCTATTTACAACACGCTGCAAAAAATGGACAATTCGTACGTGGAGGCGGCGCAGGATTTAGGTGCGAGCCGGTGGCAGAGTTTCTGGAAAGTGATCGTGCCGCTCAGTATGCCGGGCGTGTACAGCGGAATAGTGATGGTCTTTATGCCGACCGTTTCGACTTTCGCTATCGCCGAGTTGCTGACGCACAATAATATCAAGTTGTTCGGTAGTTTGATACAGGATTATATCACGACCACCGATTTGTTGAACTACGGCGCTGTGCTGAGTCTGGTACTGTTAGTGATCATTGCACTGACATCGTTCTTCGGCGATAACGACGATAATGGCGAGAAAGGAGGGATGATATGAGACAATTCACAATGCACAATGCACAATGCACAATTATTCTCATTGCGTATCTCACGTTATTCTTTACTCCGCTGTTTGCGCAATCGAACCTGACGTATGATCTGCATGTCGGCGCGACAGGCGAGGTACAGGTGTTAGCAGATTTCCCGGAGAGCTATGCCGGAGAGAAAATCAATATCACAGTACACAGTACAAAGTACGATGTACAAGGAGAATATGATTTCGTTTTCACGAACGAAGAGCCGGTAGAGGGTTTTGCGGAGGTGTACCGTTTCAGCGACGAACAGGGCACGCCCTGGATCGTATGGCGGAACAGCAAAGAGATCAAGAACCGCGCCCAACGGACATTGGTACAGAACGCTTACAACTCGTTTGAGGCCTATCTTCATGAGCAGATAGACGTCCGCCGGAGTACCGGTTGGATTTGGTGGGTGTTCGCGGGAGTGCTGCTCTTGGGAACAGCCGTGTATGGCGGATACGTCATTTACAGCCGACGGAAAGAGAAAGAGCTGTCCTCCGTGGAGCAAGAGATGCTTCGCCGCAAACGGTTAGGGCAACGCAGACACTATTTCTCGCAGTTGTATCTGTGGGTGCTGCTTGTGGTACTATATGCCCCTATCGCGTTGATCGCCGTGTTCTCGTTCACGAAAAGCAAGGTCTTGGGTAACTGGACAGGTTTCTCTATGGACTTGTACGCGAACCTGTTTACCGGCAAGGCGGACGCGGGTCTGAACAGCGCTATCGGATACACGGTGCTGATTGCATTGGTGGCGGCGGTGTGCTCGACGATCCTTGGTACGCTCGCAGCGATCGGCATCTACAACATGCGTGCCCGGAGCCGCAAAGTAGTGAGCCTGCTGAACTCGGTGCCGATGATCAACCCGGATATTATCACGGGTATATCGCTTTTCCTGCTGTTCGTGGCATTGGGCATGAGTCAGGGTCTGGCAACGGTTTGTATCGCGCATGTGGTGTTCTGTACGCCGTACGTGGTGCTGAGTGTATTGCCTCGTCTGAGCCGTATGAACCCCAACACGTATGAGGCGGCGCTGGATTTAGGTGCTACACCGGCGCAAGCGCTGCGGATGGTGATGATACCGGAGTTATGGCCGGGTATGCTGAGCGGTTTCATCTTGGCGCTGACGCTCTCCGTCGATGATTTCGGCGTAACGTTCTTCACCAAAGGCAGCGGAGGTTTGGAGACGCTCAGTACGTTCATCTACTCCGACGCCCGCAAAGGCGGCTTGACACCCGAGCTCAGACCGCTCTTCACCATCATTTTGTTAGTCATGTTGACCGTTTTAATTTATATCAATATACGTAATTCTAAACAAGAAAAGAAATGAAAAAATTCACAATTCACTATTTAGTGTTAGCGCTTGCGCTTATTCTTTGTTCCTGCGGCGGTGCAGACCGCGCACATCAACTGAAAGTGCTGAACTGGGCAGACTACATTGACGAGACCGTCAAGACCAATTTCGAACAATGGTATTTCGACCAGACAGGCGAGAAAGTGGAGTTGGTTTATGAGACGTTCGACATCAACGAGACCGCGCTGACCAAGATCGAAGTGGGTCACGAAGACTATGACGTCTTCTGCCCGTCGGAGTACATCATCGAGCGAATGCTGAAAAAAGGTCTGCTTATTCCTATTCAGAAAGACCTGATTGCGGACTCGATTTATTATTTCGACAATATCTCTCCGTTCGTGTTGGATAAGTTCCAGCAAATGGCTCCGACCGCGGACGTGAAAGTGAGCGACTACACCGCCGGTTACATGTGGGGTACCACCGGTTTCATCTACAACCCACAGTTTGTCAACCGAGAGGACTTGCAGAGCTGGGGTGCTATTCTGAACCCGAAATTTGAGAACCGCATTCTGATGAAAGATGCGTTCCGTGACGTATATTCAGTACTCGTTCTCTATGCTTTCAAAGACCAGATCGCTGCCGGCGAATTGACTCGTGACGAACTCATTCGTGATATCACTCCGGAGCGTGTGGCTGCGGTGAAAGAGGTGCTGCTGAACGCGAAGAAACAGATCTGCGGATGGGAAGTGGACTTCGGCAAAGAGGAAATGACCAAAGGCAAAGCATGGATGAACCTGAGTTGGTCCGGTGACGCACAGTTTGCTATCGAAGAGGCTGCCGAGATGGGCGTTATGCTTGATTATATCGTACCGAAAGAGGGCTCGAATGTGTGGTTTGACGGATGGGTTATCCCGAAGTATGCGCAGAACATCAAAGCCGCTACCTATTTCATCGACTATATGTGTAAAGCAGAAAACGCGCTGGCAAACATGTCCGAGATCGGCTATGTTTCTTGCGCCGGTGGTGCGTTGGCGGCTGCTGACATGCTCGAAGAGCAGAACGACGAGGAGGAATGGCCGGAAGCAGTAGATGCAAGCTATTTCTTCGGAGAAGAGCCCATCGAGGTAGAGGGTGAAATGTTAGATCCACACGCGCTGCACCTTAACCCGGTTTATTATCCCGACAAGAGCACCATCGACCGCTGCGCCCTGATGCATGATGCCGGTGCTGCACAGGAGATGCTGCTCGAAATGTGGAATGAAATCAAATTGGCACGATAAATCACAATTTACAATTCACAATTCACAATTCACAATTTTGTTATGACGTCAATTCGTTATTACGTTATAGCACTTGCCTTCAGCCTGTTGCCTTGTATCCGTCTTGCTGCGCAGAGCAGCGAGATGGAGAGGCACTACAACGCGCTCGCGGCTCGCTTTGACGGTCGCGACAAAATGCTGCAACGGGACCTCAAAACCTATTTGCAGGACTACCCGTACACCACTTTTGCGGATGAAGTGAACTTCATGCAAGGCGTCATTCAGGTAGAGAAAGGGCACTACAAACAAGCCCTCAAATACCTGGAGCAGGTGGAAGCCAAAGCGCTGACCCGGCCGCACAACACGGACTACTCGTTTTATCGCGGGTACGCTTACCTCATGCAGCAGGAGTACCAGCGCGCCGCGGTGTATTTCAATATTCTCTCCAAATCGGACAACCGCTACACCACGCGTGCGACCTATTATTACGCCTATTGCATGTACAAACAGGGCGATTACGAACACGCGTTGCCGGCATTGACGAAGCTGGAGAACCATCCCGAATACGCCAAGACCGTGCCGTTCTATATCGTGCAGATCCACTACGCACAGGGCAACTACGAGGAAGTGGAAACGCGTGCAAACATTCTCTTGCGCGAGCAGCCGGACAGCCCCAACAAAGCGGAGTTGCGCCGTATATTAGGCGAGATATACTACCATAAAGGCGACTATGCCACGGCTTCGGAGCACCTCAAACAATATGAGGCAACGGCAGCGGAGAACGGCGAAGAGTTAGTGCGTAACGACATGTACATGCTCGGTACGGCTTCGTACCACTTAGGGGCATACAACGAGGCGGTCAAGTACCTCAAGAAGATCAAACAGGACAAAGATACGCTCTCAGAGTCGGCTTGTCTGACCATGGGTAATGCCTATGTGCAGCTGAAGCAGTTGGAGCAGGCGAAGTTGTCTTACCAAGCCGCAGCAGCATACGAACTGACACCGGCGGTGACCGAAGAGGCTTCGTATAACTACACCCTCTGTACCTATCAGTCGTCCAGCGCCTTGGGTGAGTCCGTGCGCGCGTTCAATGAGTTCCTGCACCGCTTCCCGGATTCGAAATACGAGAACAAGGTCTATGAGCTGCTAAGCTCCGCCTTGATGCAGAGCAAGAACTACGCCGCGGCAATTGCCACGCTTGATTCGATTACCAAACCCACCAAGCAGATGTTGGCCACCAAGCAGTATCTGCGGTATCAGTTGGCGGCGGATCATTTCCTGCAAGGCAAGATGCAACAGACAGTGGAATGGTCTTCTGCGCTGATTGATCATGCGTCTGAGTCTGACCGATACACCACCGAGGCGTATTACCTGCGTGCGGAGGCGAACTATCGTCTGCGCGACTATGCCGGCTGTGAGCGTGATCTGGCGCGGTTCTTTGCGCGCCCGGATGCACGCAAATCCGCGAATTACGGTATAGCGCAATACACACGCGGCTATGCGCTCTTCTCGCAAGGTCAGTATGACCGTGCCAAAGAGGCATTCTCGGCGTACATCGACGAGGCGTTAGTGACCGATCCGACCTATGCCGACGCCCTTAACCGTGTGGGCGATTGCTGGTTCAATGCCCGCAATTTCCAGCAAGCGATCACCTATTACACCCAAGTGTCGAACATACAGGCCTCCGGAGCCGACTATGCGCTCTTCCAACGCGGCTATGCACTCGGTTTGCTACATAAGTACAGCGAGAAAATCAGCGTACTGCGCGACCTCGTGAGCCGGTATCCCAAGTCCGACTATGCCGACGATGGTATGTACGAGATCGCCCGTGCGCAATTGCAACAGGATGACGAAAGAGGCGCTATAACGACCTATGAGAACCTGCTGACAACCTATCCCAACTCGTCCTTGGCACGCAAGGCTTCCTTGGAGCGCGCGATGCTGTACCGCAACCTCAACATGAGCACCGAGGCGATTGCTGCGTACCGCACGACCATCGAGAAATATCCGGCTACCGAAGAAGCTTATACCGCTTTAGACGCATTGCAGGCACTATATGTGGAGGCGGACAGAGTGAACGAATATCTGGACTATACCAAACAGTTGGCGCGAATGAATATGTCCGTTTCAACACAGGAGGATTCGCTGCTCTATGCCGCAGCAGAGATGCAATACATGCAGGCGGCATACGAGAAAGCAGCCTCTTCATTCACGAACTACATCGCACAATATTGCGCCGGCGGACGATATTGCACCACGGCGCGCTATTATCTGGCGGACTCCTATTATCGCTTAGGAAAGAGCACGGAGGCGTTGGAGCAATATCGCGTTCTGGCGGAGATGGCAGCTAACCCCTATCAGGAAGAGGCGGCTATCCGTGTAGCATCGCTCTGCTACGACAAAGAAGACTATCTCTGTGCCCTGGAGGCATTCTACCGGATGCACTCCATTGCTTCGACTCAGGAGAACATCACCACGGCGCGTCTGGGTATTCTGCGTTGCTCACAGGCTTTAGGCAGACATCAGGCAGTAATCGACATCGCTGCACAGATACTGAGTGACACCCCGTTGAGCGATGAGACCAAAGCCGAGGCGCTGTATGGCAGAGCCAAAGCCTATGTGGCGATGGGCGAATGGACCAAAGCCATGCCGGATCTAAAAGCACTCTCCGCCGAAGTACGTACAGCACAAGGCGCTGAAGCAAAATACCTCTTGGCACAGAGCTATTACGAGACAAAAGACTTGGATGCCGCCGAGGCGCAAGTGATGGAGTTCACACAAATGAACACCCAGCAGCAATACTGGCTCGCGCGAGCACTCATCCTGCTGAGCGACATTAACCGCGACCGCGGAGAACTGTTCCAGGCGCGGCAGTACCTGCTCGTTCTGCAACAGAACTATGTCTCCATGGGCGATGACATCCCCACCCTCGTGGACGGAAGGCTCAACGTGCTCGATGAATTAGAGAAACCCATAGAAAAGGAGGAGAATGATGAAGAAGAATAATCATAGCCTAACCACGTGGTCACGTGGTCTCATGATCTCTACAGTGCTGCTTCTGAGTACCACGCTTTTTGCACAGTCCGACTCGGTATTGAACCGCTCGGTGACCGTGGAGCGCGATTTCCAGCCGGTGATCCAGTCGGCAGGCAAAGTGGCGACAAAGCCGTCGGTAGTGGAGACCACCATCGAACCCGCGGCGGTAGAATACTCCGACTATACGGCGAACGTTTCTCCTGAAGCATCCGTCAGTCCGTTGCTCTCGCAGCCCACACGATTTGAGGCAGGCAAGCCTTTCCATGGATGGGTACGTGGCGCGTTGGGTCACCCTAACACCCTCTTCGGATTCGGTTATCACCTCAATGACGGCAAGAACTCGATTCTGGATGTCTATGCGAACCACCATGCCGAATGGGGTATGGCGGCGTTGAGCAAGACCCGTGCAGGGCTCAAATTCACGCATACCTATTCCACGGCAGACCTCTATTTCGGTATTGAGGGCGGCAATATATACTACCACAAATACAGCCACTGGTACGACTACAGTCAGCAATGGGGCATGTGGGAGAAGAACGACGTGGCATACAAACGCACGCCGAAGACACCGCTGGATATCACTTCGCTTTGGACAGCCGAGGCGTTTATTGGCGTCAAGTCCAATGCCAAACAGGATATACAATACCGCGTGCAGACAGGATACAAGCTCTTTGCCAAACCCGGCGCTGTGAGCGAGCATCAGATCCGCACACATGCCACCCTCGATTGGCATGAGTCAGACCACCACGCGGGAGCAAATGTCTATGTGCAGAATAATTTCCTGCAACTGAGCGGTAACTTGGCGGCGGCTATTCCCGACACGATGTACAACAGCCGGCATAGTTTCCGCATTGAGCCGTACTATGAATATAAAGGAGCGCGCGTACGCGTACACGTGGGAGTGAACTTAGATATGAATCTCGGTTGCCGGGACAATGAGTTCATCGGCACGAAGACCTTCTGCTTCGCTCCATCGCCGCATATCAACTTGGAGGCTCAGGTGGCTAAAAAGTGGCTCACCGTCTATGCGGACATCGTGGGTCACCAGGGCATTCTCAGTTTGCAGCATTATATGGAGGAGAACCGCTACCGTATCATTCATGCCGGTATCATTGAGCCGCATGCAGGCTCTTATACCCCGGTGGACGGCGAGATCGGTCTTCATATACGGCCGCACAGAGATCTGTTGGTCGAAGTACACGGAGGCTATGCGTACATGATGAATGAGGATGTATGGGTCGTTAACACGGATAACAACGCGGTCTTCCAACCGCTCAATTTACCGATGTTAGCCGGCGATTTCACCTATTTCCACACCAAGTACCAGCGCGGTAAAGTGGGTGGTCAGTTGAACTACCACTATCGCGACATAGTGCGTGTGAACTTGAACGGTGACTATTTCATCTGGGGCGGCGACACAACGGTGTATGACCGTCCGAACTGGAAGTTAGCGCTGCGGATCGACGGGCGCATTGACAAACACTGGTCGCTCTATTCAGATAACCATTTCGCGGGTAGCCGCAAGGCGCTCTCATACAGCGGCACGACGGGTACATATACCGAGCACACGCTCGCGCCGACCATTGATTTGAACCTTGGTCTCCAGTACGATATGTGGGTCGGAACGCCCTCGCGTTCCGATGGCAAAACGACCAACGGAATGCTCCTTCGTCCGGAGTCCAAGCCGAATCTCACGCTCTTCTTCCAGCTCAATAACTGGTTACATCGCAAGAATGAGATCCTCTACGGCTACCGTTCGCAAGGCATCAACTTCCTCCTCGGTGCCACTTTCCGCTTCTAATTAAAAATCAAAGCCTGCATGATTACTCTTGCAGGCTTTGATTTTCTCATTCATTATTCATCGTGCACTTTTGTCCCATCATTGGGACAACACTTCCGCTATCTCATTCATGGCCATAAACTTCCACCGCTTACTATCGTGGGGAATATCTCCGATTTTTGCCGCGACCTTTGCTACCACATCCGGTCTTTCCAGTTCCTCAGCATCCGGCTCAACAAGCAACAATTTTCCGTTAGCACAAGCTTCGAAATATACGCCTTTCGGCTTATAGAAACTAAAATGAGGATCATCTTCCTTTGGGAAACCCTCTGCCGGAATAATAATCAACGGATACCCCGCCTCTCTCAGTGTGCGACATATTTGTTTTTCTCCATTGGAGATTGCGGCACTCACATATATAGTTCCTTTTTCTGCTTGATCAAGACACTCTTCCTGTAAAGTATTTATCTCTTCTTGCGTTAATGATCGCGAGCAACGGAGAGTCTCCCGTATTGGTCGTTCCAACAAAAATCGGTTGCCCAACACCCTCATCCGCACCCCACGGATCACTTGCTCTTCGCATATCTTGAATAGATCCGGATGCGCCTTCTTGATGGCTAAACGCCTCGGATTATCTTTTATATAGGCGATCATGTCATCCATGTGGCTCGAAGTGTGAAGTATCCGCTCGTGATAGTGCTCCGGTATCTGCTCCCAAATACTTTCTGTTCTCGTAAAGATACGAGAAAAATGCACAATGTTTTTCTCTCCTTCATCGTGCACTTTTGTCCCATCATTGGGACAATTATAATATTCCTTCTTATATAGAGAGGTACAAGCGCTTTTGAATCCTCGGATAACAGTTCCGATAGTCCTGGGAAGCGGCTCTAAAACCTGTATTGCTACGTGCACATGATCAGGCATGATCTGAGACGCCAATATCTTTAGTTGGTATCCTTTCTCGGCATATAAGCGCGGCGTGTCCTGCAACCGCTCCAACACTTTCTTTCCAAAGCTATTCAGTATAATATTCGCTTCTTCAGGATTATTGCCGTCTAATACACCCAAAAGTGGATAATGTCCCTCTATGACCAAAGTTAAGTGGTACACTCCTCGTCCTTTATAATCCCAATGGGTTTCCCGATGATGTCTGTGAGTATCCAATGGTCTCATCCACCCTTCAGACGTCATATAAGGTTTGTTATCCATGATTATCAATTTTTCTGCAAAGGTACAACAAAAAATCGACATACGCAAGTGTCATGTCGATTTTTTGCTTTCTTTATGCCTTTTTCTTTTCATTGCGCTTTATTGCCCCATCGCGCATTGTACATTTTTGTCCCATCATTAGGACAACTTTCCTCGTATTGCCCCGGCATCATATGCCGGCCTTTTCATTATGCATTTTTGTCCCATCATTGGGACAACTTTCCTCGTATTGCCCTGGCATCATATGCCGGCCTTTTCATTATGCATTTTTGTCCCATCATTGGGACAAC
>ODAI011662154.1_pt1 | contig 26893 bp, 29 predicted proteins | sample 1539321 | NCBI WGS metagenome assembly ODAI01 (sample SAMN02144231, study PRJEB22623) | gut metagenome | biome: sheep rumen | host: Ovis aries | place: New Zealand
AACTGGATAGTCGAAGGCTGCGAAGAACTTATTCATATCCTTCAGTCCGTCAACGATAATCAAAGTAGCCCCCAGCACGACGACGGGGTATATCTTCGACAGACTGCCGATATGGTTCAGAGGTCCGTTCACCACAAAAGCCAGTTCGTGGGTAAAGCCTTGGCCGTCGATTAGGTTCTCAGCATCTGCTATGATGGCGCGGTGACTGATCATCACCCCCTTAGACCTGCCCGTAGTGCCTGTCGTGTAGAGAATGTCAGCCGTGCCCTCAGGGGTAGTGTTAGCTTCCAGCCACAGAGCTATTTCCTGAAAAGTCGCTTCGGGCATGTCGCGCTCCAAGGGGGCAGCCACGCAGCCAGCCATGTGCAGGGCGAAGTACTCCACGAGATACGCCACCGTCGGGTAGGCTCTCAGGGCAACAATCTGTCCTGTCTGGTAGAGGGCCTTCAGCGCTTCAGTTCTGACGAGCACCCGTTCGTAGAGAGCCTCGTAGGTACACACTTCTTCACCGCAGACAACAGCCGTTTTCTGCGGATAGCGTTTGGCATTTATTTCCAGATAGTCTTCAAGTATCACTTTTTTTCGCTGATTTTCTTCTCGACCATACTGACGATGCTATCCAGCGTCATCAGGTTCTTGGGTGTAGCGTCCTGTGCCTCCAGCTTGATACCGAATTCATCGGAGAGCATCATCAGGATGGTGGTCACACCCAGAGAGTCGAGCTCACTGAATAGGAAGTCCGAATCGAAGTCTACCAGTGGCAGTGCATCCTCAAGCATAGTCCTTATCTTTTCTTTCATCGTGCGTACCTTATTTATAATAATCGGCTGCAAAGGTACGAACTTTCTTCCAATCTTCCAAATTTATCATAGAGTTTTATCCGAGCCTGAAGGAGAGGTTGGTGCATTCAATTCTCTATCAACTATGACTTGTAGGCTATTATTATTTAGTCGGCAAATGAAAATGTAAATTTGAAACGTTAGAATTATCGTGGATAATGTTTATAAGTTTATTTTTTGCACTTTTCAGCATACAAATTCTTTAATCTCATTTAGAATGTGTAATTTTGTGCCCGATTCTTGATGATGTCCACATATGTGGCTTGCATCATAGGTAAAATGAGCACATTGTCTAATGTGGAAGCTTTAGAAGGAGAGCAAGGTCCTTCAAGTGTCAAGTTTACCCTTGATTCTATCCCCGAGGCGAAGAATTCTAAAACCGGGGTGTCGGTAAGGTATGCTCATGATCCAAATAAAAACTGGTATGTGTTTCGAGCCTCTTATGGACGTGTAGATAAAGCTTGTGATTATCTTGTTAATGACGGCACTTTTACATATATAGCAAAACGCCATTCGGAGCGAGTCGTTAATGGTAAAAGAAAAAAAATATTGAGAGCACTAATTCCTAATATTTTGTTTGTGTATACTACGCCTGAAAAAGCAGAACGGTATATAAAGTATACGCCAGACCTCAATTACCTTTCTTATTATTATAATCATTTCGAAAAGAATGAACAACAAAAAAATCCACCTCTCACAATTTCTTGTGCTGAGATGGAAAACTTTATTCTAGCAACATGTAATATGAATGAGCATATTCTGTTTGTTAAACCCTATCATAAGTGTCACTATAAAAATGGAGATATGGTTATAATTAAAGAAGGTCCGTTTACAGGAGTTTATGGCAGAGTAGCAAGAATATCTGGGCAACAACGGGTTATTGTTACTTTGTCACAATTTGGATTGATATCTACCGCTTATATTCCAACAGCCTTTATAGAAAGGCTCAATACTAATTTTAATAAAACTTAAAGAAATGAAATACGCTCTTATTACTGGTGGTTCCAGAGGATTAGGGAAAGCTATCTGTGTTGAAGTCGCAAGTATGGGTATCCCAGTTGTAATCAATTATCAATCAAATGAAACTGCAGCTTTAGAGGTGAAAGCTATAATTGAGCAAAATGGAGGGCAAGCTGAACTCCTGAAGTTTGATGTTAGCAATCAAGATAGTGTCGAAACTTCTTTAGATGCATGGCAAGATAGTCATCCAGATGATTATATTGCTTTTTTAGTTAATAATGCAGGCATTCGCAGAGATAATGTGTTATTTATGATGCCTGATGCCGATTGGCACTCTGTTATAAACACTTCTTTGGATGGATTTTTCTACGTAACACGTAAACTTTTACCAAAGATGATGCAACGTAAACATGGAGGACATATCGTTAATATGGCATCTTTGTCTGGTTTGAAAGGTATGCAAGGACAAGTTAATTATAGTGCGGCTAAAGCTGCTTTAATTGGAGCTACAAAAGCACTTGCACTTGAAACTGCAGCAAGAAATGTAACAGTCAATGCGGTTGCTCCAGGTTTTATAGATACAGATATGACCAAGGAACTTCCTCAGGATGAATTGAAGCAGATGATTCCCATGAAACGATTCGGAAAACCTGAAGAGGTTGCTGCCTTAGTAAAATTTCTCCTATCCGACGCAGCTTCCTATATAACAGGAGAGGTTATTTCAATTAACGGCGGATTATATACATAAGTATAAAAATGAATAGAAGAGTTGTTGTTACTGGAATGGGAATATGGTCCTGTTTAGGTACCAATATTGATGAAGTAAAAGATTCATTATATAATGGCAAGTCTGGAATAGGATTAGATCAGGATAGATTAGACTATGGTTATCGCTCAGGCTTGACTGGTATTTTGAAACATCCTCAGTTAAAGGGCGTTTTGGATCGTCGAACCCGTATGGGATTATCAGAGGAAGCGGAATATGCTTTTATGGCTAGCAGAGATGCATTCCAGATGGCAGGGATTAATGATTCATATTTATTATCGAATGAGGTGGGTGTTGTTTTTGGAAATGACTCTTCAGCAAGAGCTGTTGTCGAAACCTCTAAAATCATGGATGAAAAACATGATTCTGCCATGATAGGATCTGGCCTGATATTTCAAGGAATGAACTCAACGGTTAATATGAATATGAACACCATATTTCATCTTCGTGGGGTAAATTTTTCAGTCAGCTCGGCTTGTGCAAGTGGTTCTCATTCTATAGGTCTAAGTTATCTTCTAATTAAGCAGGGCTTACAGGATATAATTCTGTGCGGAGGAGCTCAAGAGGTAAATAAGTTTGCAATGTCATCCTTTGACGCTCTTAATGCTTTTTCAATTCGCATGGACGAACCAACAAGAGCATCAAGACCTTTTGATCGTGATCGAGACGGATTAGTCCCTAGTGGAGGGGCTGCAGCATTGATACTTGAAGATTATGATCATGCTGTAAAGAGAGGCGCTAAAATCCTAGCAGAAGTTTGTGGATACGGTTTTTCTAGTAATGGAGGAGGTATTTCTGAACCTAGTGATGAAGGTAGTTACATAGCCATGTCAAGGGCTATAAAGGATGCAGATATAAAACTGAGTGATATTGATTATGTCAATGCTCACGCAACATCAACCCATCAGGGGGATATGTATGAAGCCATGGCTCTAGGAAAATTGTTTAACGAACAACATGCATTAATATCAAGTACAAAGTCTATGACTGGTCATGAATGTTGGATGGCTGGTGCATCTGAGATAGTTTATAGCATTATAATGATGCATAATAATTTTGTTGCTCCAAATATTAATTTTGAGAATCCCGATGAATATTCTGAGCCTTTAAATATAGCTTCTTCTACTGTTGAAACAGAAGTAAATGTAGTTCTAAGCAATTCTTTTGGCTTTGGTGGAACAAACTCCGCGTTAATAATAAAAAAATAGTTATGAAGTATTAATTTAGTTTTTGGTTGTGTGTGTTATCTTTATCTTCTTTTGCTCAAGATAATATTGAGTATCGGCAAATTCCTAAGAGTTGGCGTCTAAAGGATAAGATAATTTTGGTAAATAAGACACCTTACTATATTCTTAATACAACCGTTGCGATTGTTGAGAAGAATGGTAATTTGAAAACTTGGATAATATACCATCATCAGAAGTAACTTATGATTTTAATTATAAGTTATTCGAATATCATCATGACCTTTATATAGAAATATACTACAGCGGTAGGACAAATAATAAAGATATAATGGATTTTTGAATATCTTGATCATCAAGAATAGATGGCACCAACAAAACAAGGATATTTAGGAAAAACGTATGGCAGTGCAGGAATGCACAGGTTGCTTATATATTTACTAAAGCATATTAGTTTTAAATTCTTTTATGTTTTTATGTATATCTTTGTTATTCCTATTACCCTTATACTTAGTCCTGGTGCTCGCTTAACATATCAATATTTTCGTGAGAAAAGAGATCAGGGAGTATTGAAATCCATAAAGAATACATATTTGAATCATTGTATTTTTGGGCAGACAGTTATTGACAAGTTTGCCATGTATGCAGGACACAAATTTAAGATTAATTATCATGGACTTGATCTTTTACAAGAAAAAATGGCGTCTCCAGAATCGTTTATACAATTAAGTGCCCATATAGGATGTAGTGAAATTTTAGGTTATTCTATAGAATTGTCAAAACCTTGTAATGTCCTTGTCTATGGCGGTGAAAAGCAAGACTTGATGAATTATCGCCGATCTTCTTTTGGTGCTAAGAATATAAAAATGATATCTGTAGGTTTTGGTTCAACAGAGAGTGAAAAAATAATAGAAGCATTGGATAATGGAGAAATTGTAAGTGCCTTTGCAGATAGATTGTTTAATATTAATAAGGTAGTGGTGTCATCTCTTCATGGTAAAAAAGTACATCTTGCGAGAGGCCCTTTTTCACTTGCCGTGAATAAAGGAGCATCAGTGTTTATGGTGAGTGCAATGAAAGAAAATGATAATACATATAGCGCATATTTTACCCCATTATATTTTGATAGGTCGCTTCCGAAGTGCCAGCAAAGACAACAATTGGCAGATGCTTATACAAAAGAAATAGAAAGATTATTAGATATTTATCCTTTACAATGGTTTAATTATTCAAATCTTTGGGTAGAAGATAATTCTGAATAAATGACTTTATTATATTCAACTTAACGAGCATAAAATTATGAAAAAAATGTTATTGATGGCCTTGATGGTCATGATGGCTGTGACAGCAGCTAACGCAAAAGACGATAAAGTGACTCTGATTGCTGGAGATGGCAAAGCCATCGTCAAGAGCGAGAAGACCGCTACGCTGGAGTTTGACTACTCGAACACCATCGCAGAGGGCAAGCCCCTGAAGGAACACCTGCAAACACGCGGTGAGAACTTCGTGAAAGACTGGCCTGAGCTGGCCAAGTCGGCCCGTGAGCGCTTTATCGAGCGTTTCAACTCAAAGAACAAGAAGGGTGTTCAGATTGTGGAAGGCGATAAGGCTGACCTGAAGATGAAGATCACCATTGAGAAGCTGGACTTCGGCAATACGGGTACAGCCGTGGTCTTCGGAGGTTTTGGCAGTGCCGGAGGTGCTGAGATTACCAGCAAGCTCGTGGTGACGGATGCTGCCACTGGCGAACAGGTGGCCACCTACGATCTGCACGAGATCTGCAGTAACGGCACATACGACTACACGGAGACCAAGCGCCTGGGTACCTGCTATGAGAATGTAGCCAAGATGATTATCAAAGCATCGAAATAATGAATCTGGCACCCGCTCTCAAAAAGAGATATACTGAAGAACAGCTCTCTGCCCGCGAAGCTCAGAGACTCGCGGAATTCATTGCCTGGGGGCCAGTGGTCTTCCAGGCTTCAAGGTTGATGGTGAAATGGGGCATCCTCGACATGCTACGCGATGCTGACGAGGGACTGACAAGGCAGGACATCTGTCAGAAGACTGGTCTGTCGGACTACGCCGTGAAGTGTCTGTTGGAGGCTTCACTCTGCATCGGCACCATCCTGGCTGACACGGAGACGGATCGGTACACGCTGTCGAAGACGGGCTGGTTCCTTTTGAACGATCCTGCCACACGCGTGAACATCGACTTCAACCACGACGTGAACTACGAAGGCTGGTTCCATCTGGAGGAGGCCCTGAAGAGCGGCAAGCCCGAGGGACTGAAGCACTTCGGGCCGTGGCCCACTTTCTACGAAGGACTGTCGTCGCTGCCCCCACAGGTGCAGAAGAGCTGGTTCGGCTTCGACCACTTCTACAGCGACTCTTCCTTCCCCGAGGCCTTGAAGATCATCTTCGACGAGCACCACGTGAAGTCGCTCTACGACGTAGGCGGCAACACGGGCAAGTGGGCGCTGCAGTGTGTCGACTACAATCCAGAGGTGGAGGTAACCATCCTCGACCTGCCGCAGCAAATCGACATGATGCAGGCGAACGTGAAGGGCAAGCCGGGGGCTGAGCGCATCAGCGGCTACGGCATCAACCTGCTCGACGAGCAAGCACGCTTCCTCAAGCGCGAAGGCGGACTCGACGCCATCTGGATGAGCCAGTTCCTCGACTGCTTCTCGATGGAGGAGATCGTGGGAATCCTGAAGCGCGCCAAGGAGGCGATGACAGACGATACGCGCATCTACATCATGGAGACGCTGTGGGACCGTCAGCGATTCGAGCCTGCGGCCTTCTGTCTGACGATGACAAGTCTCTATTTCACCGCCATCGCCAACGGCAACTCGAAGATGTATAACACTGAGGATATGGAGGCCTGCATCCGCGAGGCTGGTCTGGAGATCGAGCAGATTTACGACCAACTGGGGCAGGGACACTCGATCTTGGTTGTGAAGATGAAAGATTAGTTATTTTTGAAATCAAACATATAATGGAAAAGCAGTGGGAAGGAACGACGTTTGGCAACGGCTTTATGCATCGTGGGCTTATTAAGATGTTACAAGCCGTTGATGTACGTTTCTTTTATGTTCTAGCTTATATCTTTGTTGTCCCACCATGCTTATTAAGACCTGGGTTTAAACATGCTTGTCATTTTTACCGTAACCGTTTAGGGTATTCTAGATGGAAATCTTTTTTTATGGCAATTAAAAATCACTGCTTATTTGCACAAGTTGTATTAGATAAGTTTGCGATGTATGGGGGTAAGCATTTTAATATAGAGCTCGAAGGATATGACAATTATCTTAAATTAGCCAATCAACCTGATGGATTTGTGCTATTGAGTTCTCATATAGGAAACTATGAAATAGCAGGTTATTCATTAGTTGCAGAGAATAAGCCAATTAATGCTCTAGTTTATAATGGCGAAAAAGAAGAAGTAATGAATAATAGGCAAAAACTATTTGTTGGAGCCAACATTCATATGATTGCAATGAAATCGGATATGAGTCATCTGTTTGAAATTAATCGTGCATTATCTGATGGTGAAACGGTCAGTATTCCTGCTGATCGCATCTGGGGCTCTCGTAAATATATCGCTCAAACTTTTTTGGGATCAGAAGCCCATTTCCCACTAGGTCCATTTCAAGTGGTTGCTATACGTGAAATTGAAGCTCTGACTGTTCACGTTATGAAGAAATCGTATAATACTTATAAAATTTACGTCACCCCTTTGCATTATGACAAGAACTCATCTCGTACAAATCGGCTCAATGAGTTATCAAAAAATTATGTAAAAGAATTGGAACGAATAATAAGGCTATATCCTGCTCAATGGTATAATTACTTTGACTTTTGGGCTCAGTAGATAGTTTGTAATATTATAAATAAGTAAACAATATTAAAGTTATGTCAAGAGAAGAAATTGAAGAAAAAGTTAATGCGTTTTTAGTAGATGACCTTGAAATCGATGAGGAAAATATATTCCCAGAGGCCAAATTGAAAGAAGATATGGGAATTGATAGCCTTGATTATGTTGATATTGTAGTAATCGTAGAAAAAACTTTTGGCTTCAAAATTGTTCCTCAAGAAATGACAAATGTAAAGACTTTGTCGCAATTTTATGACTACATCGAGTCAAAGGTAGCATAATGTCTATGGATTTTAGTAAGATTCCAATAACCGATCTTATTCCTCAACGCTCTTCCTTTGTCATGGTAGATAAAGTGTTGAGTTGTGATATGACAGACGCTATTACTGAGTTTGTTGTTCGTGAAGATAATATTTTTTTAGACAATAAGTCATTAGCTCCTACTGGTATTATCGAAAATATAGCTCAGTCTTGTGCAGCAAGGATGGGGTGTGTTAATATGCAACAGAATGAATCTGTAAAATTGGGATTTATTGGTGATATTCGAAATTGTCATATTATGCGACGCCCTCTCTGCCAAGAGAAGATGACAACATATGTTAATATCGTCGAAGACATTTTTAATCTGACATTGGCAAATGTAACCGTAAAGGTAGAAGATGAAGTTATTGCTACAGCTCGAATTAAGATAGCATTGACTGATATGAGTGCGTCAGATTTGACCAAGTCAGACAGTTAAAATGAAAATTCTCTCATCAACACTCAGTATTAAAATACGTTTTTCGGAAATTGATGCCATGAGAGTTGTGTGGCATGGCGAGTATGTTAAATATTTCGAAGATGCGAGAGAATATTTTGGAAGCATATATGCCTTAGGTTATAATGTGTTTGAAGAAAATAAGGTGTTTGCTCCTATTGTTGACTTATCCATTCAGTATAAGAGACCTTTGAAATATGGAATGCAACCTGAGGTAACAATCACATATCGTTATACTGAGGCTGCCAAAATCATTTTTGATTATGAAATAAGAGATGCGGATAGTCATGAAATCGTGGCTACAGCAACGACTGTTCAGGTCTTCATGGATCTTAACTATGAGCTGATATGGATTAATCCACCATTTTATGAAGAATGGAAAAACAAATGGCTGAAAGGGTAGCAGTAATATCAGCTGACAATATTTTGTCACCGCTCGGCTTTAATACATCAGATAATTATAACGCTGTAAAGAATAACTTATCTTGCCTCAGGCTTTATGGGCCAGATTGGGGTGTAAGTGATTCTTTTGTGGCAGCTCTTATCAATCATGATGATGTCCTTTCAGAATGTGAAGCAGAAGGAATCTCAGAAGGTTATACTTTTTTTGAAAAGATGGCAATTCTTTCTATTCGCAAAACGTTATACCAATGCCAAATTGATATAACATCTGAAAGAACTTTGGTTATTATATCATCGACAAAGGGTAATATTGATTTGTTATGTCGTAAACCTGACAATATCGCTGATGATCAAGTGATGCTTGGAGAGGCCGCAAAAGCTATAGCCACAAACGTTGGAAATCCTAATCAACCTATTGTTATTTCAAATGCTTGCATTTCTGGCGCTAGTAGTCAAATTACGGCAGCTCGTTTAATTAAAGCTGGATATTACGATCATGTGATAGTGTGTGGCATTGATGTCTTGACTCCATTTGTTGTATCTGGTTTCCAATCGTTAAAGGCTCTTACTGATAAACCTTGCCGACCCTTTGATGAAGAAAGAACTGGCATAAACCTTGGAGATGCGGCTTCTACAATTATATATAGTAGTAAGGAAAAAAAGGATTTGAAGCATGGCGACTGGTATTTAGAGGCTGGAGCCATCCGAAATGATGCCTATCATATTTCAAGCCCATCAAATAAAGGCGAAGGATGTTATAGGGCTCTACGACAAATCCTTCAAAATCAAGATTTGGGGGATATTGCTTTTATAAATGCACATGGGACAGCGACTCTGTTTAATGATGAAATGGAGTCTGTGGCAATTGATAGGGCTGGTTTAAATGCAATTCCTGTTAATAGTCTAAAAGGTTATTTCGGCCATACAATGGGAGCCGCAGGAGTTTTGGAGACAATTATATCAAAATGTGCGCTTAATGAAGGTGTTATTTTACCTACAAAAGGATATGAGAACCTAGGTGTCAGTAAGAAGATTGTGGTTACTTCACAGATGGTAGAAACTAATAAACAATCATTTATTAAGATGATGTCTGGTTTTGGCGGTTGTAATGCTGCTATTTTATTTAAGAGGTATTGATATGAATCTCAATTTGAATTTTAAAACAATCTCGGAAATTGATATTACTCCAGATTATATATGTTTGAATGGAGTTCTTTTGTCTTTGAAAGAAAAGGGATTATCTATGTTAAACGAAGCCTATCGCAGTTATGTTAACGATTATCCCAAATACTTTAAAATGGATGGATTGTGTAAGTTGGGATTTCTCGCCTCAGAGTTAATGATTCAGCAACTCGAAGAGAATAGAGCCTTACCTCGTGAAGATCGAGCTATTATACTATTTAATCGAAGTGGCTCTTTTGATGCAGACAAACAATTTCAGTCTACAATTAGCGATACGAATAATTTCTATCCTAGTCCGTCAGTGTTTGTTTACACGTTACCTAATATTATAGCAGGCGAAATTGCAATCAGGAATAAGTATCTGGGTGAAACGTCATTCTATGTGCTAGACAAATATATGGAAAAGACAGTCCAGAAAATTATTCATGCTACTTTTATGGATGAAGTTACAAAAAGCATGTTGACAGGATGGGTAGACTATTATGATGCCCATCAATTTGAAGCGAAAATGAAATTATTAACAATATAAGAAAAATGGAAAATTTAGTTTTAGAATTGAAGAAGGACATTATCGAATCGTTAAACCTTGAGGATGTTAAACCAGAGGATATTGATGCAGATGCTCCTTTGTTTGGTAGTGGCCTTGGGTTGGATTCAATAGATGCCCTTGAACTCATTGTTTTATTGGAAAAGAAATATGGAATAAAGATGAAAGATCCTCAAAAAGGGAAGGAAGTCTTTAAATCTGTTAATGTAATGGCAAAGTTTATCGCAGATAATAGAACTAAATAACTAAATTTTGGATCCTATCTTTATAACAGGAGCAGGTGTGGTATCTGCTATTGGCGTAGGTAAGAAAGAAACCTTATCTTCTCTTATATCTGGTCAGACAGGAATCGGTAAGATGAGATATTTGAAATCTCTTCATATTGATATACCTGTTGGCGAGGTGAAACTCACTAACGAAGAAATGGGGCATCTTCTTGGTGTGGATAATAATCCTCAATTTACTAGGACTGCACTTATTGGAAGATTGGCCCTGCGTGAAGCCCTAGAAGAAGCTTCATTGGATGGTGATAATTTGGATGATGTCCATTTTATTTCTGCTACGACAGTCGGTGGTATGGATCGTAGAGAAATGTATCACTCCCAGGAGAAAGGTTGCGATTCTTTTGTTGCAGAAATTGCTACCCATAATTGTGCTGCAAGTTCAGAAATGATAGCAGAGCAATTTGGTAATTTTGCTTCCATTTCTACCGTATCGACGGCATGCTCTTCGGCAACTAATGCAATTATTACAGGCGCTAATATGCTCCGATGTGGAATGGCTGATATTGTAGTCGCTGGCGGTTCTGAGAGCTTGTCAAAATTCCATCTGAATGGTTTTAATTCTTTGATGATTCTTGATCATAATCAGTGCCGCCCGTTTGATAAAGATAGGGCTGGTCTTAATTTGGGAGAGGGTGCTGCATATCTGGTAATGGAAACGGCAACCTCTGTAAAAAAAAGGGGAGTTAGCCCCTTGTGCATATTAAGCGGGTATGGTAATGCGTGTGATGCATTTCATCAGACAGCCTCTTCTCCTGATGGTAAAGGTGCTTTTTTAGCAATGAAAAAGGCTTTAGAACTTGCAAAGAAAAAACCAGAAGATATTCAATATATCAATGCCCATGGCACAGGGACTATCAATAATGATGAAAGTGAAAGTTATGCTATAAAAAGAGTATTTGATAATAAAACCCCACCGATATCTTCAACCAAATCTTTTACAGGGCATACAACAAGCGCATCTGGTAGTATAGAGGCGGTTTTTTGTATTTTAGCACTAAAAGAACAATTCCTTCCAGTGAATATTAATTGGAAAACTCCTATGGAAAATGGAATTATTCCTGTTATGAATCCAACCCCCGTTTCGGAAATCAAGAATATTCTTAGCAATGCTTTCGGTTTTGGAGGTAATGATTCTTCTCTAATTTTCTCACGAATTGAAAGCTTCTATGAAAATAAATAATGTATACATATATGCTGCAGAGCAGATATCTATTCAAAATCCGCTTTCAGAGCAATGGATGGATACTCCTCTGTTTTACGAAGACTCGTTGGTAAAAGCTGTGAATCCGCCTTTCCGTGATTATTTAGCACCCAATGAGGCTCGTCGTATGGGTAACTTGATGAAGCGTGCTTTAGTAACATCTATAAAAGTTCTAAAAGAGACAGGGATAGATCATCCTGACGCAATTATAACAGGTACAAGTATTGGAAGCCTGGATTATACAGAAAGATTCTTGGATGACTTGCTTGAAAATGGAGAAGAGGCACTTAGTCCTACATATTTCATGCAGTCTACACATAATACCGTAGGTTCAGCCCTTGGCATTTATACTAAGACCCATGGCTATAATACTACATATTCTCACGGAGAAATTAGTTTCGATGCAGCTCTATTTGATGCATGGATGCAGTTGCAATTAGATGCCATTTCTAATGCGTTGGTAAGTGGGCATGATGAGATGATTGAATCTTTTTTTGAGCTCCTTCGCAAAACGGGCTATGTTGGATTAGACGGAATGGTTCCTTGCGGTGAAGTTGCCATGTCTATGATAATAGGAAAAGAAAAACGCGTAGATAGCTTATGTGAGATATCAGGAATAAGACTGAGTTATAAACCTTCTTTGGAGAATTTTAAAAGTATTCTTTACGAGATGCTTCATGATGCTGATATCTCATATTCTGATATAAGTGCAGTAATGACAGGTGTAAATGGAAATCCCCAAAATGATTCGCGTTATGCCAAGATAATAAATTCATTGATGCATGATAAGCCTCTTTTTCATTATAAACACTTATTTGGCGAGAACTACACTTCATCCGCATTAGGCTTATATACGGCAGCCAATCTTTTAAGCAAGCAGGAAGTACCATCATTTATATATGATAGTAGTTCTCCGTGTGAATGTAAATCATTAAATAACATTATTTTATTAAACATGACTAATGGCGGCGAATGCTCCATTATTATACTGAAAAGAATATGTTATTAAAGCTTTTACCTTTGTCGCTTTTTCAATGTATGCTTCTTTCTGGAGGCCAGGTGTTAATGAAATATGGTTTAATGAAAGCGGGTGATTTCTCTTTCACATGGCAATATTTTCATAGATTGTTTTTTAATTGGCAATTTATAAGCTGCGGCCTTTGTTATGGCGCAGGTTCTATTCTATGGATGTATATAATTAAGAATTTCCCATTTAGCGTGGCCTATCCTATGGTAAGCCTTAGTTATGTAATGGGCATGTTTGCTGCTATTATTTTCTTTCATGAACATGTGCCTTTTGAAAGATGGCTTGGGGTATTCTTCATTTTATCAGGATGTGTATTAATAGCAAAATGAATAGTTGAATATGATTAGGATTATGTTTATATTAGTGACTGCATTTTCTTCTTTGACACTTTTTGGACAAACAAAACTGTCACCAGAACAGCAGAAACAGATGGTTGAGAAAATAGACAAGACTGCCTCTGTAATGACAGCTATGCAATGCGAATTTGTTCAGACGAAAAGTATGAAGCTGTTAAGTAAAGAAATGCATTCAAAGGGTATTATGTATTTTAAACGTCCAAATAAATTACGCTGGCAATATATCACTCCATATGATTATACATTTATCCTAAATGGAGATAAAGTTCATATCAAATCTTCCAAGTCTACGAAGAATATAGATGTTCAAGGGAATAAAATGTTTCGACAGATTACAAACATTATTCTTAATAGTGTTACAGGGGGGAACCTGAATAGTTCTACAGACTTTAATGTTGAAATGTATAAGAAAGATAACAGTTATTATGCTAAGTTATTCCCCAAAAAGAAAGAGTTAAAGCAACTTTATCAAGTCATCGAAATCTATTTTGATTCTTCCTTAACGATGGTAAATAGGGTTAGAATGCTTGAAAAGACTGGTGATGAGACTCAAGTTAAGCTTAATAATACTAAATTAAATATTGCCGTCGATGATAAAATATTTCTCGCTAATTAGTTTCTGCCTTTTGTTCTTCCAGACTGCTTGTATGGCGAACAGTGGGTTTTCTATGGAAAACCTGATGGATTCGACACAATGTGAAGAGTATAATCTAAGGATGCAGTTTAGAGGACATGAGATTACTGGGATATGCGTAATAAATAAGACTAATGATAGCAATCTTGTAGGAACGGTTATTAATGAATTTGGTATGAAAGCTTTTGATTTTGTTTATTCAAATGGGAAAATCAAGCTGATCAATATTATTTCATTTTTAGACAAGTGGTATATCCGTAAAGTGTTAAAAAAAGATCTTAGCTTTATTTTTACTTATATGCCTAAAGGTATAGATTTTGAAAGAAAATATAGGCGAATATCATTTAAGGAAAATGGCGAAGTTGAGGCCGTTAATAAAAAATTTGTTATTATCTATTCATTCATTCCACTGAAAGGCGAGTCATGAGATTGTTAAATAATCTGTATAAGGTATTATGTGCTGATTCAAAAGACGGAAGATTAACCTTCAAAGTTAAGTTAGATCCCGATTGCTTTATCTATCAAACCCACTTTCCTGGTAATCCAATAACTCCAGGTGTGTGTCTGATTCAGATTACATCAGAATTGTTGGAATTAGAGTATCATAATATTTATGATCTCAGTTATCTTAAAAACATAAAATTTAAGAAAATTGTCAGACCGGGTGAAACGGTATCCTTCGTTTTTTCTGATATGACTATAAAAAATAGTATGTGCAATGTCGTTGTTAGTGTAGAAAAAGAGGATGTTCAATATGCAAAAATGTCGATGCAATTCAATATAATTAAAAATGAGTTATAACGAATTAGATAGGCAGATTTGTGTTATTATCCCTACTTATAATAATGCGTCAACGATAAAGCGTGTTATAGAGGATGTCGAACATTATTGCATTAACATTATTGTAGTGAACGACGGTTGTACGGATAATACTACGGAAATTCTTAATTCTCTTCCTTATTCTATAGTAGTTGTATCTTACCCACATAATAAAGGGAAAGGTTATGCTCTTGTATCAGGCTTTAAGAAAGCAATAGCTCTCGGATATACTTATGCGATTACAATTGATGCTGATGGGCAACATTTCGCGGATGATCTTCCACGCTTTTTTGAGGCATTAAAAGATAATCCTAACGGCTTTATCATAGGATGTCGAAACTTAACAGAAGAGAATATGCCGAGACAAAATACCTTTGCTAATCGTTTCTCTAATTTTTGGTTTCATTTGCAAACAGGTATAAACTTACCAGATACCCAGAGTGGTTATAGGCTTTATACTTTATCATCACTGAAAGGATTAAATTTGATAACTTCTCGATATGAATCAGAACTGGAACTTTTGGTATATGCGGCTTGGACAGGGGTAAAGATCACCTCTGTCGTCGTTAAAGTTTATTACCCACCAGCAGAAGAGAGGGTGAGCCATTTCCGGCCTGTTTATGATTTTATCAGAATAAGTGTTTTAAATACAGTACTTTGTGTTGGAGCTCTGGTATATGGTATGCCATGTAAAATTGTTAGGACTTTAAAAAAACTATTCATTTGATATGAGTTTATGACTTCAATAAAACAGTGGGCATATACAATCTTTTCTTTCTGCTTCTTTTTAGTAGCAGCTTTATTTCTCACTATATTGGGCTTTTTACTGTTAACTCTTGGTGGAAAAACAGCAAAACATAAAGAAAAATACCATCAAATATTACAAACTGTCTCAAAGTTTGCGATCAATCATGTTCCTGGAACTTCTTTCACATATCAAAATGATCAGAATGAATCATTCAAAACTCCCTCGATTATTATTAGTAATCATCAATCTCATCTTGATTTGATGGGAATAATTATGTTAACTCCCAAACTGATAATACTGACTAAGAATTGGGTTTGGCATAATCCTTTTTATGGTTTTATCATTCGATACGCTGATTTCTTTCCTATGACAGATAAAGAGCAGATGTTAAATGATCTGCATAAGAAAGTAAATGAAGGCTATTCTATTATGATTTTCCCAGAAGGAACTCGATCTGCTGATTGTAGAATCCTGCGTTTTCATAGGGGAGCATTTTATCTTGCTGAGGAATTGAATCTGGATATTGTTCCAATATTAATAAAAGGATTTGGTGAAGTTCTTCCCAAAAAATCTTTTCATTTATACCCAGGGAATATGTCATTAGAAGTTTTACCAAAAATTAATCGTAAAGATATTGCAGACCTTAATTATAGGGAAGTGACAAAGAAGGTACATCAATTATATATAGAAAGGATCCGTGAAAAAGTGTGTCATCATAGGTAGCGGTCTCGGAGGGCTTTCGTGTGGCTGTATCCTAGCAAAGAACGGATACGAAGTAACCGTTCTCGAGAAGAATCCTCAGTTTGGAGGCTGCCTTCAGTGTTTTCGCCGTGGGGATGCTGTCTTTGATACTGGGATGCATTATATAGGAAGCTTGGATCCTGGTCAAGTTTTAAATATTTATTTCCGATATCTGGGTATTGATAAAGATATAAAGCTATCCAAGTTAGATCCGTTAGGATATGATGTGATATCCTACAAAGGAAAATATTATCAATTAGCAAATGGGAGAGATGCATTCATAAATACATTATCAAATCATTTTCCCTCATGTAGAGGGGAATTGATACAGTATTATGACCTAATAAAGAAGATATCATCATCATGGGTTTTGCATTCTTTAAATCGAAATGTTGACTTTAACGTCAATACTGAATATCAGATGCAGAGTGTGAATAATGTAATTGATAGCATTATTAGTGATCCTATACTTAGGCAAGTCATAGTCGGAATACTACCTTTGTATGCAGGCGTGAAAGATCATACTCCTTTTTCTACACATGCATTAATATCTGATTGTTATGAGAAAAGTGCGTACCGGATAGTTGGTGGGAGCAGTTTGGTGGCTGATTCTCTAGTAAATTCTATACGTAACATGGGAGGAAAGGTACTTTCAAAACAGAAAGTAACCAATATCGAATGTAATGATGTAAAAGCAACATCTGTAATAACAGAATCTGGCGAATGCTTCCCCACAGATATAATTATTAGTGCTATTCATCCTGCTCTTACGCTTCAACTTATAGATAGTCATTTGATTCGACCAACATATCGCCGACGGATAATGAATATCCAAAACACAACCTCTGTTTTTACTGTATATTTAAAATTCCGCAAAAACAGTGTGCGCTATATGAATAAAAATCTATACATTTATAGAGGCGATTCCATTTGGGGATGTGAGAATTACAATGATCTTACATGGCCCAAATGTCTTCTTTATATGCATTTCTGTCATGAAGAAAATCCAACTTTTGCTAGAAGTGGCGAGATTCTGACATACATGAATATCTCGGAAGTTCAGCAATGGATTGGTACACATGTAGGACAACGTGGAAGCAGCTATGAAGATTTCAAGAAAATGAAGGCAGAGGTTGTCATACAAGCGTTAGAGCAAGAAATACCAGGCGTTAGTCAAAATATTGAAGAGTATTATACATCGACACCTTTGACATACCTTGATTATACTGGTATTCCAGATGGTGCAATGTATGGGATGTTTAAGGATGTACAGAATATAGTTTCCAGTAGTGTAACGAGCCGAACAAAGATACCTAATCTCTTTCTAGCAGGCCAGAGTATAACCTTACATGGGATGCTTGGAGTACTTGCCGGTAGCTTATCCACATGTTCTGAATTACTTACAATTGACGAAATATTTTCTCAGTTAAAGGATATATAAATGTATGAAAACAGTGACGTTTTACTATACTCAGAGCGGGCAAGCTTTTAACGTTGCCCAAAGTTTGTGTAGCCCACTGGTTTCTGCGGGTCATATTGTGATTTATAAAGAGATAATTCCAATTCAAGAATATCCATTCCCATGGACCAAATATGAATTCTTTGATTCATTTCCTGAAACTCGATTAGGAATCCCGCCTTCTGGCATTTGTCCTATTGTTCTTTCTGATGTTGAGGATGCTGATTTGGTAATTATAGTAGGACAATCATGGTTCTTATCACCTTCACTCCCCCTTCAGTCCTTTTTCGCAGATAGTGATGTTCGACGCTATTTAAAGGGGAAAAATGTGATATTTGTTAATGCATGTAGAAATATGTGGCTTATGACAAGTCGGCAGATAAAAGAATATTTGAATGACTTGCAAGCTAATTTTGTTGGACAATTAGTCCTTCAAGATAAACATCCAAATTTAATAAGCGCATTGACAATTGTAAGGTGGCTTTTGTATGGAAAGAAGGGCGAATCTTATTTTTTGCCTTATGCAGGAATCACTGATGATGATATTTATAGGTGTACCAGATTTGGCGAAATAATTCTGCAAGAATGGAAATTTGGAAGTTTCTTGCATTTACAAAACAAATTGTTGGACTCAGGCGCTATCGTTTATAAGCCCTCTATCGTGTTTATAGAAAAAGCTGGGCATAGAATGTTTGGTTATTGGGCATGTTTTATACGGAAAAAAGGCGGTTTCAGAGACAAGCATAGGAAGGGAAGAGTGGAGTGTTTTTTCTATTACCTTTTATTTGTCCTATTCCTAGTTTCACCTTTTGCGCAGCTCTTTTTTTATTTAACATATCCTCTTCACAGAGTGCAAAAACATAAAATAGAAGATACATATTTAAAATATAATTAATATAATTAAGACCATGGATGTATATATAACAAGAGGGGCAAGATTTTTGCCAAACAATCCAATTGATAATGATGATATGGAAAAGTATCTTGGGATGTTAGACGGCAAACCATCTAAGGCTCGACGTGTTATTCTAAGAAGAAATGGTATTAAACAGAGGTATTACGCATTAGACGAAAGTGGAAATGTCACACATTCAAATGTGGAGATGGCAGCAAATGCAGTGCGTGGACTCTTGGATGATAACCTTACGATCAATGATATTGATTTATTGGCATGTGGAACTGGATCACCAGAGCAGCTTATACCATCTCATGGTGTTATGGTTCATGGTGAGCTTGGAGGAAGCAAAAACATTGAAGTTGTATCATTTGCGGGATCATGCTGCACAGGGGTCGATGCTTTAAAATATGCGTATATGGCTGTAAATCTTGGTCTTTCCCAAAATGCTGCTGTAGTCGCATCAGAGCGTTTGTCAGCTTGGATGAAGGCCTCTTATTTTCAAGAAGAGTCAAAGCAGCTATTATTATTGGAAGAACAGCCGATGATTGCTTTTCAGAAGGATTTCCTTCGCTGGATGTTGTCCGATGGTGCATTTGCATTGTTGCTTCAAAAGGCTCCTGGCCAAAATAAATTGTCTCTTCGAGTGGACTGGATTGACATCACATCATATGCAAATACCAAAGAAACCTGCATGTACGCTGGTGCGGAAAAAGATCGAAATGGGGCTCTAAAAGGTTGGGCATCATTTCCCCAAAAAGAGTGGTTGTCGGAATCGCTTTTTGCAGTAAAGCAGGATACAAGGCTACTTTCAGAAAATATTGTTCCTTTAGGAGTAGAATACTTAAAACAATTAAGTAAGAAATACAATTTCCAGCCCGAAGATGTGGATTGGTTCCTTCCTCATATGTCATCTATGTTTTTTAAGGATATAATATTAGAGGAGTCTAAAAATCGGGGCTTCTTTATCCCAGAGGATAAATGGTTCTATAATCTCCCTCTAATAGGAAATATTGGATCTGCATCTGCTTTCGCAATGATAGAAGAATTGATGAATTCTGGAAAATTGGTAAAAGGCCAAAAAGTACTTGTAATGATACCAGAAAGTGCTCGCTTCTCATATTGCTATTGTATGTTGACAGTATGTTGAAATAATTAGTGCCTATGAAAATTGAAGAAGTTCCTCAAGATCTCAAATATTGTAAGGATGCCATTGTTCGTGATCAGAATTATGCTGTTGACTGTGATGGTAAATATCATATGATTAAGAGCGATGGGTGGACTCCTAAAAATGACGCCCTTGATTATGCTCTTGAGGAGGATAAAGATAAGGAGGAGAGAAAATTAATGGTGATGAATGCCACCACAGACTTTCATGGCTTTGAATTACCCATTAATCATCAGCCTGCAGCTCATTGCGAAAATGGGGCTATATCAACATTGCTGAGTTATTATGGCATAGAATTTACAGAACCAATGGTGTTTGGATTAGCCAGTGGATTATTCTTTACTCATCTTCCTTTTATCAAAATGTCTGGTATGCCAGTAACTGCTTTCAGAACATTTCCTGGCGTGTTATTTAAACGAATAACAAAATTGTTGGGTATTAAAACAGAAACCCATCGTTTCCTCAGTCAAGAAAATGCTATGAGAACTTTAGATAAAGTTTTATTAGAACAGAAAACGCCTGTGGGATGCGTTGTGGGAATGTATAATTTACCGTATTTGCCTATAGAATATCGCTTTCATTTCAATGGCCATAATATATGTATAACAGGAAAGGATGAGAACACGGGTGATTATTTAGTGTTGGATTCTAATGCGACACAAAAAGTAACATTGAGCCGTGATGATTTGATTAAGGTTCGCTTCGCTAAAGGTGGAACCTATCCATTAATGGGACAGATGTATTGGATTAAATCAGTGCCTGACAGATTGCCTGAGCTAACACCATTGATACTGAAATCTATAAACAAAACTTGTTGGTATATGGTCTCCCAGCCAGATTTTATTCCATATGCCGGGGCAAATGGAATACTTTATCTTTCTAGGAAAATACGAGTATGGGAAAAGAATATGGGTGCCCGACGTGCCAAACAGAACCTAGCTCAAGTTATTAGAATGCTTGAAGAAATTGGAACAGGTGGTGCTGGCTTTCGTTTTATTTATGGCGCATTTTTACAAGAAGCTGCTGAAAAGACTGGAATTGGGGTCTTCAATGATTTTTCTACGCGCATCACTGAAATAGGCGATATGTGGCGAGAATTTGCTTATAAAGCATCTAGAATTGTTAAACATAGGGTTGGTGAGAACTATACTTATGATGATTTGGGGGATTTGTTACAAGTCATAGGAGAGAAAGAGAAGTTATTCTTTGTTGATTTGGACATAAAAACAAAAAGCTTGCAAAAATGAAGTATATTTTAATTTTAATTTATAGTTTCTTTTTTTATCCAATAGCGACTTATGCCATAAAATTGACGGCCTATATCCCAAAAGACAATCCGTTAGGAATTAGTGTAATAATTTGCCCTGGCGGAAGTTATTTCTGGTTGAGTAAAGATGTCGAAGGTCGCCAAGTGGCTCAGTGGCTTAACGACAATGGTATAGCTGCGTTCGTATTGGAATATAGTCATGGAGGGTGGGCTTCTTTTACTTCTCATATTCATCTGAAGAGTAGAATGTACCCTGCTGGGTTTAATGATCTTTGTGCTGCTATAGATAGTGTGCGTTCTCATGCAGATGATTATGGCATTAAGGAGGATCTTATTGGCTGTATGGGCTTCTCTGCAGGAGGCCATCTGGTAATGAATGTAGCAGAGTATATGGCAGGCAAGAGACCTGGTCTCTTATTTGTTGCTCCAATTTATCCTGTTGTGAGCATGACGCATGAATGTACCCATAAGCGTTCACGAAGAGGTCTATTAGGCGAATCTCCCTCTATTAAAATGATGGAGTTATTGTCAGTTGAAAATCATGTCACGAAAGATTGCCCTCCTGTTTTCCTGGTAAATTGTGACGACGACCCAATAGTTCATCCACATAATGCAGAGCTTTTAGATTCTGCTTTAACGGTGAAACAAGTTCCACATCAATATGAACATTACAAAACTGGTGGCCATGGTTTCGGAGTGTCTGAAGAAAAAACAAGCCCAGAAGCGATTAAGTGGAAAACCCGATTCCTTGAATGGTTAGAGGGGCTGGTAAAGAATAGATAATGATGGTTAAATTCTTCTTGCATATTTTTGATTTCTTTCTGAATAGGAAATCGCTTTGCTTTGCGATACTAGCTTGTGTTATTATTGCATTGTTGGCTATGACGGCATCTCTAAGGTATAATGAAAATATTTTTGATTTCCTTCCTGTAAGTGGAAATGAACAGAAAGCAATTTCTTTATATCAGGACATTTCTGGAGGTCAAAGAATTGTTGCAATGTTCAAATTGAAAGAAGGTAACGAGGATAATGAAGACCGCCTGACTGAAGCTGTTGATACTTTTTCAAGATTAATGCAACCTGTTTATGAGAATGGGCAAATAAGTGAAATCACTACTCAAATTGATCTTGAGAAGATTTCGGGCGTTACTGATTTTGTGTATCATAACATACCGTTAATGTTGTGTGATTCTGATTATGTTCGAATGGAGCGCATATTATCAACACCAGAAAGAATCAAGGAACAGTTAGCGTACGATGTTCAAATGATAATGATGCCTGCTCCAGGCCTATTCTCATCAAATATCAGTAAAGACCCTCTTGGGCTTTTCAGTCCTGTAATGGATAGGTTACAACTTCGCCAATCTTCAGTTCCAATAGAAATCGATAATGGATATATTTTTACCTCTGGGAAAGAGTATGCTATAGCTATGATGACCTCTCCCTATGGGGCGATGGAATCTGCAAATAATAGTAATCTTGTAAACTGTATTGATAGTGTCGCTCATCAGACGATGCAGATAATGTCTGATGTTGAAGTGGCGATTACTGGCGCACCTGTAATTGCTGTAGGTAATGCTCATCAGATAAAACAAGATAGTCAGAGGGCAATATCTATATCTGTTACTCTTATTCTTTTGTTATTGGTGTATTCGTTCCGGAAAATCAAGAATTTGTTGCTGATAGGAGTAGCCATCGTGTTTGGATGGCTGTTTGCTATGGGTTTTATAGCAGTCTTACGAAGTGATGTTTCTTTGATCGTCCTAGGTATTGGATCAATAATAATTGGAATTGCAGTTAATTATCCACTTCATTTTATAGCCCATACAGATCATGGTGGAACGATCCGTGAAGTGCTAAAGGAAATGATATCTCCACTATTAATAGGTAATATCACAACAGTCGGAGCTTTTGCAAGTTTGATTCCCCTTGATGCTCCAGCTTTGCGCGATCTAGGGCTTTTTGCCGCGTTTATGCTCGTAGGTACAATATTATTTGTATTGATTTTTATACCACATCTTGTAAAAAAGAGCCTGAAAGAGACTGAAGAACATCTTACGTTCGGAAAAATCTCTTCAATGTCACCTGATCGCTATCGATGGTTATTTTGGGTTATTATAATTTTAACTGTAATATTTGGATATTACAGTCTCGGCATAACATTTGATACCAATATGCATAACATAAACTACATGACGGATAGTCAGAAAAAGCTATTGTCTGGCATGCAAGCTTCAGCAGGCTTGAATGACTCTGTTAATGTTTATGTCGTATTAGAAGGGGAAGATTGGAATACCGCACTTCAGGGACGACAATATATTGCCCCATTACTTGATTCTCTTAAAAAATCAAATCTTTTAAATAGTTATTCAGATGTAACGTCATATATTTGTTCTGAAGAAGAACAACAGAAGAGAATTGACAAGTGGATTGGTTTTTGGCAGAAATATCGAACGACGGTAAGGTCTGAAATTGAAAAGAACGCTCCTCTTTTTGGCTTCAATGCGGACGCTTTTGAAGGCTTTGATTCGATTATTGAGGAAAAATATTCTGTCCATAATTACGATTATTTCGAGCCTATACGATCTGTTTTAATGAATAATTCTTTTAGTATCAGCAACGGGAAATGCTCTGTTATTGACGTAGTTGATGCAAGGGGTAAGAATATGGAGCAACTTGAAACGATTCTGAATAAGAAACTTGGATCGATAGGGTATTCTTTCGATTTCATGAGAATGAATAGCGCTGTGGCAAGTTCTTTGTCAAATGATTTTAATTATATAGGTTTCGCTTGTGGATTTATTGTTTTCATATTTCTTTGGATCTCATTTGGAAGGTTGGAATTGAGTTTATTGGCATTCCTTCCTATGGCTTTGGGTTGGATATGGATTCTTGGCATCATGAATATGTTAGGAATGAGGTTTAATATTGTAAACGTCATTCTTGCAACATTTATTTTTGGACAGGGTGATGATTATACTATATTTATAACCGATGGGCTTATCAATGAATTTACTTATAAAAAAAAGATACTACCTTCGTATAAAAATAGTATTATTATTTCTGCCCTCATTATGTTTATAGGAATGGGCTCGCTTATTATTGCCAAACATCCGGCTCTTCATTCTTTGGCAGAAGTTACAATAGTGGGTATGTTTACCGTAGTACTGATGGCATGGGTTGTGCCTCCATTAGTATTTGGGTGGTTGGTTAAAACTGATAATAAAATCCGTAGATCCCCTGTCACGATTGAACAAATTATCCGATCATTATATTGCTCTTTTGTTTACATTATTGAGTTAATTTATGGGAGTATTCTGGGCCTATTTATCTCTGTTATTCCCGACAGGAGTGGTAAAATAAGTGAATGGTTCCATCGTCTTATTCATAAGACTATGAGAGCTGATGCGAATTGTATCTGGGGGGTTAATTTTAATATTCACAATAAATATGGGGAAGATTTCAGTAGGGGAAGTATTGTGATTTGTAACCACCAATCCATGCTTGATCCTATATTTGTTTTATCATTGAGCCCCAAGATATTAGTAGTTGCAGGTAGTCATGTGTGGAAAAATCCATTAGTTAATACGATGTTTAGAGTCTCTCGTTTTTTTAATGCAGGGCAAGAAGTTGATGCTTTAAAAGAGAAAATGAGAAAAGCTGTCAATGATGGATATAGTGTTTTGTTTTTCCCAGAAGGCGCAAGGGGCGAAGAATCATTAAAACAATTTAAACAAGGTGCTTTTTATGCGGCTGGCGAAATTGGTGCTGATATATTACCGATCTATCTTCATGGCACTAATCATGTAATGCCAAAAGGCAGTGGGTTTGCTTCTCGTGGCCAAGTTGACCTTGAGATTGGTAAACGTATACCATCAAGTGAACTACATAAATATGGCCAAACATATACTAAAATAGCACGAGTTTTTCAGAAAGATTATCTAACTCAATTAAGGCGAATGAAATATAACATTGAAACAACGCATTATTATCATAACTATATTATAGATAAGTATACATACAAAGGAATCGGTGTTGAAAGAGAAACGAGAAAAATTCTAAAAAAATACGATGACTTCAGTTACTGGATAGATAATTACCATCTTCCTGATGGCCAAAAACATGAAATATGTATAATTCATGCAGGGCGAGGCCAGTTTTCATTACTGTTTGCTCTTGTCCATCCCGAATTAGATGTATACTCATATGCAGACTCTAACGATGATTATGATATAGCTAAGGCTTGCGAACCCATGCCTGATAACCTGCATATTCGTATGGCAAATAAACAAAATGATGATATAGATAACCCTTATACGATTGATTTGTCAAACATATTAGATATTTAAGTTATGATAGAAGACTTCGATGACATCCGGCCATATAGAGATAATGAAATACCTGATGCTATGCAGCGCATATCAGATAGTCCTGTATTGCCATTACTAGCTTCTTATGTATGTCCTGAGCTATCCTTGGATTATGTAAAAGAAATGATTCGGGGCTTTAGAACTGTAAGGGACTTTCAATATGGCATTATGCATAAAGTTAATGACCAAATCATTAATAATAGTATATCAAAATTCACATTCGAAGGCGCTGAGAAACTTCAAAAGCATACACCTTATTTGTTTGTTAGTAATCATCGCGATATTATGCTCGATGCTTCATTATTGCAAAATGCCTTAGTTGATTCTGGTTTGGATACTACACATATTACTTTCGGGGCTAATCTTATGATGAATCCCCTCGTGGTTGATATTGGTAAGTCCAATAAGATGTTCCGAGTAGAGCGCCCTGGTGGCGGGATAAAGGATTTCTATAAAAGCTCTTTGCATTTATCTAATTATATTCGCTACGTCATAAGAGAGGAGTCTGAGTCTGTCTGGATTGCGCAAAGAAATGGTAGAACGAAGGACGGCAACGATCAGACAGACCAAGGTATCATTAAGATGTTTTGTATGAGTAAGCCTGATAATAAAATAGAGGCTCTAAGTGAACTGAATATTGTGCCTATATCTGTATCATACGAGTGGGAGTCATGTGATATTTTAAAAACACTAGAACTTTATGCGAGCCAAAATGTAAAATACATAAAGAAACCAGGTGAAGACTTAAATAGTATTCTCACCGGTATTCTTCAGCCCAAGGGGCGTGTCCATTTTCAAGTTTGTGATGTAATTACCGAAAAAGACCTTGTAGAATATAATAATTGTACTAATAATGAATATCACAAACAAGTTGCCCAATTGATAGATAAAAGGATCCTCAGTGCTTATAAGCTTTGGCCAAATAATTACATAGCTCATGATATGTTATATGGCCAACGGAAGTTTGTTAGCAAGTATACTTGTGATGAAGAAGAAGCTTTTAAGGCTCATCTTTCTAAATTGGATCAATATGATAGCGATTTGGATGTGTTGAAAGATATTTTTCTGGGTATATATGCAAACCCGGTTTCTAATAAACTAAGCCTATAGAGGAATTAAATCAAGGAAAAATGAGCTGTGCCCATTGCACAGCTCATTTTTGTTGTCGTACATAATTCGCGATTCTATTCCTATCGATTATTGACCCCTTCGGTTGTCCCTCTATTTTTCACTTTTCATTCCTAGTTGAGCCCCATGCAGGACGTTGCGCCGAGGGCGGTGAGGATGGCAGACGCAATGGATGCGATGATCTGCACAACCCATTTGAAACTGGAACTTCTGCGCCCATGCTGGCTGCACTTTGCGGTAAGACCGAAGGAGAATCGGCGTATCATCCGATTCCTGCGA
>ODAI011064247.1_pt1 | contig 26891 bp, 17 predicted proteins | sample 1539321 | NCBI WGS metagenome assembly ODAI01 (sample SAMN02144231, study PRJEB22623) | gut metagenome | biome: sheep rumen | host: Ovis aries | place: New Zealand
AGACTGCCGTATCATTGGCGGTTCTGCTCTTGGCTTTACTCCTTTTTGCGTTGTCAGGATTGTTTGTCCGAAGAAGGAGGATGGAGGAAGAGATTTCAAGATTATTGCAGATACAGGATGATTTGGGCAAGAGGCTAAAGAGTGATGCGCTGCTTTATGAGAAGGACCTTTCGGCAAAGAGCCATGCCTTGAGTAATAAAAAGTATGAGAATAAAGTGCTCTCTGGAAAACTGCAGGATCTCCGCTTCCAACTTGACAAGGAGAGGCTGTCCAGGTTCCGGGACATAGGCTATAACGAATATCTGTTGTGGATGAATGAGCAATCGCGCTTCAGCCCGGCAGAGGTGATGTCAAAGCTAAGAAGGAACATGTCTCTGGTATTGTCCCCAGAATCGGATCATGAGACGTTGATGAAGAGAATCGATGATGAGCTGGATGGCCTGGCTTCCAGCCTCAAGGAGGAGCTCGTCCTCAAGGACCCTGCCGATATCCAGTTCTTGTGTTATTGGATCCTTGACCTTAAGGCTGACTTGATTTCGGAACTGCTTAAGATCAGCGCCTCCAAAGTCTATCAAAAAAAGCATCGTATGAAAGAGCGGGTGGCGGCCTTGAATAACGAGAGGTATGCCTGTCTTTTAGAATAGATTCTCTTTCAGCGGGAGAAAGATGGCTGGCTGTTTGGGAGCAAGGTTTTCGTTTTCGGGTGAAATGATTATCTTTAGGGTATGAAAATGACTGGCGGAAAACTGGTTGGGACTCTTGTATGCCTGATGCTCCTCGCAGGGGTGTCCGGCGGCGCGGCGGCGCGGGAGGTTCGGGCGATGCAGGGCATTGCCGGGGAGCTCCTGGCGCGCTATGCCGCTCCGGGCGACAGCCTGCGCCGCCGCGCCGCAGAGTTCCTCCTGGAGGGGCTTCCGCTGCAGTGGCATTACGATGTGTCCAGGCTGGAGGCGACGGGTGCGAAAGTGAAGGTGATGGACAGCGAGGTGGTGGATGCGGATTATCTGGCGGAGAATATAGAGTATGCTTTCCGGGCATGGGAGCTGCCTTGGGCTCGGAACTTGTCCTTCGAGGAGTTCTGTCGGTACCTGCTGCCTTACAAGATGGGGAATGAGGCGCCGGAAAGGTGGCGCGCTGTCGTTTGGGACGAGTTCTCCTGGGTTCTGGAGCGTGCCGATGCCTCGACGGATGCCGCCACTGTATGCAAGTGGGTGGACGACTCGGTAAATCAATGGTACACAGTCAATCTCGATTACAATTACCCTACGGATGCGGGGTACCTGAAGGCGAAGGAGATCCGGCAGGGGACCTGCCAGGGGGCTTCGCTGATGATCCTGTATCCGCTCCGGGCCTTGGGAGTGGCTGCGACTTATGACTTCGTGCCCCATTGGGGCAACCGTAACGGACGCCACAATTGGAACGCCATGTATGATGAGAGCGGGTCGCTCCGGACCTTTAACGGCCCGGACCGCAATCCCGGCGAGCATAAGGTTGAGTTCATCGGTGTGGGGAGGATGTATTTCCGCAGGCCTAAGGTGCTGCGCAAGGATTATCGGAGTGCCGGGGCGGTGGATGTCACGGCGGAGTATCTGCCCGCCGTGGACATCTCGGTGCCCCTGCGAGGGGCGCGGAAGGGGAGCGTGCATCTGGCCGTGTTCGATAATGCCAACTGGCGGAGCGTGTGCGAAGGCCGGCGGTCGGGACGGCGGGCCGGGTTCGAGGCCATGGGGCGGGAGATCGCTTACCTGCCTATCGTCTCGGAGGATGGGCGCGGAAGGGCTTTCGGCCCGCCGCTGGTAGTGGACCGCCGAGGACGGGTGCGCACATTCCGGCCCGGGCTTTTCCGTCGGCGCGTTGTCCTGACGGCGAAATATCCGGAGGATGAGAGCAACCATATCTTCCCGGGAGAGCATTATGAACTCTTCTACTGGAACGGTCGCTGGAAGTCGCTGGGAGTTCAGGAAGCTTCGGATACAGTATTGGTCTATAAGCATGTTCCACGCGGGGCGCTGCTGTGGCTGCGCAATCTCGACAAGGGTGTGCAGGAGAGGATATTCATCTACGAAAACGGGAGACAGGTATGGTACTGAGGAGATTGGTTTTCCTGGTCGCGGCGGTGATGGCGGCGGCCTGCGCGAGGGTCCTGGTGCGGGAGCACTTCGTGCCCCCGCCGGAGCCGGACCCCGCCTGCGCCGCCTCCCTGCTGGCTACAGGCAACAACCAGCAGCTCGAGCAGACGTTCAACCTGGCTTCCGACGCTGTCGTACGTGTGGTCGGCCAGGGAGAGGGCGCCTCATTCTCGCTGACGCCGGGCCTCATCGAGTCGTTCCACAACGACTGCGTGGAGTTCTTCATAGACCTTGGCGACTTCAACCGCCAGTACCGTTTCGTCTGGGGCGACCGAAAGGTTGAGGGCAAATATGCCGACATGTCCGGAGTGGTGTTCGCCCAGGGGGATCCTTCGGAGAATTCCTATACTTTCGAGGTGGCGTTTCCCTGGCGCACGCTTGGCTTTCCTTCCGTCCCCCCTTTCATAAGGATGGACATTTCCGTAGGAGACAATGACGATGAGTCCCGTAAATCGCAGATGGCTTGGAACGGCATTGACGGCGGTTTGTGGAACGATCCTTCCCAGTATGGGACCGTTTATCTGGCAGCTCGTCCGTCTGCCGGGACTTCCTCCCCTTCAGCTCCCCATATCGCTTCGTCCCCGCAGGTCGACGGCCTCGCAGAGAGCCTTTGGGAGCTTGCCGTCCCTCTGGAAGTCACTCATCTGCAGCTGGGTTCCACTGCAGGGCCGGAAGATCTCTCGGCGCGGTTCCGGGTGCTGTATGACGAGTCGTACCTGTATCTGTTCGTGGAAGTACATGACAATATCAAGCGTCAGGCGGCATTCCTCTTTGACAACGGAAGTATCATCGATTCCGAGGGCCATGAGCTCTGGCGTATGTCCATCGACCGGACGGTCCATGCCGGCGGCGCCCTGAAGAACCGCCGCCAGGTGGATACGCTCAGCCTTCCCGCCGGACGATATACGCTTCGTTATTCTACCGACGAGAGCCATTCTGCCGGACACTGGGACGACACGCCTCCGGACGACCCCTTCTCCGGCATCAAACTCTATACTTTGGGCCTATGATCAAGGAAGTCCATAAGTCCCATGCGGTTTTGGACCTGCTGCTGGTCGCAACAGCCCTTTGGTATGTCGTTTCGTGGCTGGCGACCGGGCGGGATTCGGCAGGGCTGGCCATGATGGCCCGCGCCCTGCCTTATGCCGTGCTGTATGCAGGCCTGCGGATATTGTTCTCCGTACGAGGTATCCGTCCCTATGCAGAGTGGATAGCTCTGGTCGGGCTCTGTGCGTGGGGCGCGGCTGAGGCAGCCTGCGGCCTGTGGCAGGCCCTCGGCCGCGGCGCCTCGCATCACGCCATCTTCGCCATGACCGGCCATTTCTCCAACCCCGGGCCCTTCGGCGGGTTCATAGCTTGCGTCATGGCCGTCGCCTTCGCATGGGTCTTCCCCTCTCTGAAGCCGGTCTCTTCCAGTCTCCGGGCATCCACGGAATCGCCTTCCGGGAACGGAAAAGGAAAAATTGTTCCCGAAACGGGGTCAAAGGTTGTTTTGGGGAACAAAAATGATGTTTTTGTTCCCGAACGTTTTGCGAGAGGAGGGTCGAGAGGTGTATCGGCTTCCTTGTATTATTGGATAAAGAGAATCGCTGAGGGGATTGGCTGGGGGGCCTTGGCAGCCGGGATGCTGGTACTGCCGGCATCGATGAGCCGGACGGCGTGGCTGGGACTGGCTGTTGCGGTGCTGGCAACGCTGTGGCACGACGGGGGTGTACGCGGATGGTTGCACAGGCACCGGTTCGTGGTGCCTCTGGGAGCCGTAGTGGCCGCGGCGCTTCTGGCGGGCGCGTTCCTGCTGAAGCGCGAGTCAGCGGTGGGGCGCCTGCACATCTGGGACATTGAGGCACGGGCGGTATCAGCGCGCCCGCTCTTCGGCGCGGGGCCGGGCCTGGGCCTTGGCGCCTACGGCGACGCCCAGGCCGCCTTCTTCCGCGACCGTATCCCCGACCCTTCGGCCGCGGACGCCGGGTCTTTCGAGCGGATGCCGGCGCTTCTGCGCACGCGCGTCCAGGCGGCCGGATGCCCTGAATTCGCTTTCAACGAATTCCTCGGCATCGGCATGGAGACCGGCCTGCCGGGGCTCCTGCTTGCCCTCTCCGCAGTGGTCCTCGCGCTGCTACGCCTCTTCCGCCGCCGGAGCCCCTTCGCGGCCGGACTCCTCTGCTGGGCGGTATTCGCGTTCGCTTCATATCCGTTGTCCATTCCTCAGCTGTGTGTCCTGCTGGTCGTCTTTCTCGCTGGTGCAGCCGCGCCCTGTTCAGAGCGCGGATTTGAGGGCGAAATCCGCGGTTTTTCGCCAATTTCGCGAAAATCCGCGGGAATCCCCATTATTTCCGCGCTTCTGGGACTTGCGCTGTGCGTGATGGCGCTGCGCCCGAAGTCCACGGAGCTCCAACGCTCCGTGGACTACCGGCGCCTCTATGCCGACGGCCACGCGTTCTTCCAGGCCGGCCGCTTCGCGGAGAGCCTGGAAGTGCTCGGCCGCGCTGCGCGCCTCTCCTCCGATCCGATGTTCGACATCATCATCGGCCGTGACCATGAGGCTCTCGGCGATCTCGGCAAGGCGCGCGAAGCCTATCTCCGCGCGCACTACATGGTCCCCGGCCGCCTGTACCCGCTGGTGCGCCTGATGCGGCTCCAGGTGGCGGCCGGGCAGGATGCGCAGGCGCTGCAGACGGCCCGGACGCTCCTTGACCTTCCGGTCAATCCGCGCCACCGGACCATGCAGCGCCTGCACGACGAAGCCGCCGCCACCCGTGACTCCCTGGAAGTCACAAGCGGCTTGACCCGCCCTTAGTCCGGGCTATTTGTATGCTTTACGGCTGAGTTTATTCAGGCAGACGGCCTCGTCCATTCCATCAACCTCCGTAACGATATAGTAAAGATCTCCGTCATAGTCTGCAAAAAGGCTGGAAGATCCCATGCTGCTCATACGATAATGCTTCGGGTCTGACTTTTTCCCCTCCATCCTGTACAGCGAGTAGTAGCGTCCGTCATTGGACAGGCGGTTGTTCTCGTCACGCTCGGAAATCCCTTCCATTGCTACAAGGTAAACAGACTTGTCCCTGCCGAAGACATATACTGTCCTGGAGCTTGCATTGAGGAAAGCGTCAAGTTTCTTCCGGCTGCGGGCAATTCCGGGGTCGTTCCCGGATTCTTCGACGGAGAAAGTATGCGAAACGGTTGCGTCTATCGTTTCGGCTTTGTTACTGTCAGTGTCGTACCTGAACACTTCGAGCCTGTCTTTAGGAGAGAATAGGCACTGTCCCTCCTGAACGCCTATAGGCATTCCACAGACGGAATGCGATAATGCCTTGTGTGCATCTGATGCCGGTCCGATTCCCATGACTTGTCCGTCACTGATGTTAAAAATATCTATGATGGATGCGTCCCTGCGTCCTGCGGTGTATATGTATATGCGGTCTCCGTGAATCCGGAAATCATTGAGGGCAGAATCGTATTGATACTGTGCCAGGTAGTTTCCGTCCAGGTCGTACTCAATGAATTTCAATTGTTCGGCGTCCCAGACGACCAGATTGCTTCCATGGGTTCGGACGCACCATGGCATGACATATTCTCCGGCTGCCCGTCCCTGATGGCCGATCTCCCGTATGAGTTTCCCGTCCGATCCGAACAGGAGTACCGAGTCAAAAGTATTGGCGGCAAACAGACCCTCGCTTATGATGCAGAGTGAGCGAAGTTGTCCCAGAGGTTTCTGGCTGGACAAGGTACAAACTATTTCCGCAGGTGCATCTTCAATGACCACTTCAGAACTTCCAGATCCTGCGCAGCCAATAGTAATAATAGCTGCAATTATTAATGAAATCTTAGTCTTCATCTTCAATGAGGTGTTTAATATGTGGTTTGAGGAGCATATTACAAATGTAGAAAAAACAAATAAATTGCAAGCCTCTCCGGGTATTTGATTTTCATGTAGGATTGGCTATATTTACATGTCTTATTATTACAGGTTTAATGAAGGATTTCAAGAGTTGGTGGAAGAAGCTTGACGAGCCGTTCGAGTCGAAGCGGACGGAGATCATCGTCACGGTGGTGATGTGGGTGCTGATCGTGCTTGCAGCGCTGCCTATCCTTCATTTTGGCAGGCGCGCTCTGGTGGCTGACCGCTTCAAGGTCAAGGGCGTGTCGATGTATCCGACCCTCATCACAGGGCAGGGCGTGTATGTACGCAAATGGATCATGGGCCCGCGTATCTATACCGACTGGGACTTCGGGGAAGGGAAGCCGCTGAAGTGCCGGCGCCTGCCCGGCGTCCGCCGGATCCGCACCGGCGACATCGCGGTCTTCAACAGTCCCGAAGGCTACGGTGTCCATAACCGTATCACCTTCAAGCTCAACTACGTCTATGCCAAGCGTTGCCTCGGCGCTGCAGGTGATACGATTGGCATAAGGGACAGCCATTACTACAGCTCCAGTGCTGACTCTACGGGCATACCATTGGCGCAGGAAGCGCAGCTCCGCGCCATCCCGGACTCTGTCTTGCAGCAGAACTGGAGCCTGCCTGCCGGCCAGTTCGCCGGCGAAGCCAGGAACTGGACCATCAAGGATCTTGGCCCCATTGTTGTGCCCTTCAAGGGCATGACCATCCCGCTTGACAGCGTGAATACCGCGCATTACGCCCGTGTCATCGACTATGAGTTGGGGGTCAAGCCTGTGTGGTCGAAAGGCTGTGCCCTTCTGGACGGTGTCCCTCTGCGCCGCTATACCTTCCGCGAGGACTACTGTTTCTTCGTGGGCGACAACTGCTCCAACTCCCGGGACAGCCGCTACTTCGGTTTCGTTCCCGAAAAGTTCGTGATCGGCGTCTTCAAGGTCCCTCGCAACTACGAGCGCTCGTTCCATCAGGGTGAGCGCTTCCGCTCGCATCTCCCCGAGTGGATGAGAAATCTTTGAACTGCCGCGAAAGACCCTTCGATGAATCTGTCAGATGATGAAAGATTTTTGCAAGCTATTTCTGGTGCCGGTTAGTGCGGTATGCTGTCTTATTGGTGCCACTGGGTGCAGGTCCTTGCTGAGTGATGATGTTATCATCGATCTTCGCAAAAGCCCCGCTAAAAGAGCTTCTGTCAATAAGATATATGATAGGATTGAACTTGTTTCCCTCGAGAGTCCGGGTGCGGGTTCTATGCCGTCGCCGTCTTTGAGCAGCCTGTCGGTGACGGAAGACAGATTCTATTTCAAATGTGGGGACAGCACTATTGTTTCTTATTTCAAGGACGGTCGTCTTTCAGATTCTATGGCCCCTGGAGGCTTGATAACTGATTTTTCCATTTATAGGGATAGCGTAATGGATGTTTTGTCCGGTAAGGAGATATTATCCTATAGCTTACCGGATCATTCACTTACGCGTCGTGCTAATCTGGATACACCTGTCAGTTTGAAGAAAATCGCTCGTTGGCGGAATCAAATATTCTTACCCGGGTATGTAGATTCGCAGGAGTATATTTGCGAATATGATTGTGAGAGGAACAGTTTCGCCAGGGTTCCCCGCAACGCGAATGTTCCAGATGTCAGAAAAAATGTAGAGCAGATGTCTTTCTTCCGCTATGATGATCATTTGATGAGTGTGTATCCTTATTCCGGGCGTATCTGGGAAAATGCGGTATTCAGCTTCATTTTCCTGGAACCCTATTTCAAGATCCGGCAGAACGATGATCTGGAGTTCCTTTCAGCTCAGGTATCGGACCATAAGATATTCTATTCGCTCTTATTGAACGGTGAGGAATATCTGCTGGCCCTTGACCGGGCTGACAGGACTGTCTCTTATCTGTTGGATGATGGGAAAGAACATCAGTATACTGAGCACGGGGTTGGAAAAGAGTCCCTTTGTGTCAATACTACCCGTGAGGGACTCCATCTTCCTTTGGGCGTTATCCGCGATGAGGTTAATTATGTCAGTTGCACAGCAGCGGACCTTCCGCGCTATGTGAACCGTGATATGTTGGACAGCCACAGCGCAGAAGTGATGGACGAGGCGATGAGGAATAACAGTTACGTTGTCCTGAAGTACTATCTTGCGGCTCCGTGAGATATCTTGAATAGAGTGGAAGCTGAACCATAGACCCAGAAAATCACTCGGTTACCTAACTCCTTTGGAGTGTTTTAAGAAATTGTAAAACTTTGACTTCGGAAGTCGTTGCACTTCCATTTAGAATTCAGCCCTAGGTGTGTTACTAGATACGGGGCTATTGTTGGAATGAATTAATGGACTAGTATGCTGCAGCCTTTGTTTTTCCCTTTTTTAGGAGGATGTTGTTTATTAATCGCTATCGCATCTTTGATTTTTCCTGGATCAATCATAGGGAAGAAAGATGAGTACTTGAAGTTCTTGTTTTTTTCCATTGGAGCTTTCTGGGTTTTGTACATGATAGGGCGCTTATTTTCCGGATACCGATGGGAGGGCTTGTTTCATTCTGCTGGGGCGTTACTGGTAATGTTGTACGTATGGTTAACCTTTACTCATCTGATATATCCGTTCAAAGAGGTAAAACGCAGCAAACCACTGACAGTTGTATCTCTCGTAATACTGGCCGTCGGCATTGTCGTCACGGCCATTGCCTGGATAGGCATGGCGATGTCAGAAATGTAAAAAAAGTCTTACAAAGTCTGACAGTTAGGTTTTGTGACCTGACATTTTTGTAAGTGATTGATAATCAGTATGGGCTTTGTTAGCTTTGTTACGTTTTTTATTCGTGGTGGGACGAAAAACGGTTGCCGGTTTTCGTCACACCTTTTTTAATGTGTTGATAATCAGTCGTATGGTTTTTTGCTTTTGTAAGATTTTGTCAGATTGATTCCAGAGTTTGTCATACGGATAATCAATATTATTGATTAACTTTATAGACTGAATCACTAACCACGATTCATAGTTGCAATCCTACTGTCCGAACGTTTTAGATAAATGACCGGCCTATGATCCGAGAGTTGAAAATAAAGATATTGATGATCGCCGCGCTGCTGGCGGCCTTGGCCGCAGGCCCGGGAGCGGCGGGGCAGCCGATGACCCTCGGCGAGGTCATCGGCACGGCGCGCACGCGTTCCGTGCGGGCCCTGCAGGCCCGCGCCGCCTTCGTCTCCGACTACTGGGCTTGGCGTTCGTACCTCGCCAGCCGCCTCCCGGCGGTGTACCTGTACGGCGAGGCCGGGTCGTTCGACCGGTCGCTGCGCCTGCTGCAGAACTATGAAACCGGCGAGATGGTGTACACCAGCAACTACAACATGTCCAACAGCCTTGGCCTCAGGGCGCGACAGAACATCACGTTCACCGGAGGAACGCTTACCGTCTCCAACGACCTCACCCGCATCGACCAGTTCGGGGTGGGCGGGCGCACATGGTATGCCCAGCCCGTGACGCTGACATATTCCCAGCCGCTTTTCGCCTACAACCAGTTCAAGTGGGACAAGCTCATCTCTCCCAAGCAGTACGAGCGCGCCAAGCGCACGTATCTGGAGTCCATGGAGGATGTGACCCTCGCTGCCGTGACGGACTATTTCGAAGTGATGGTGGCGCAGAAGGTCCTGGAGACATCCATTACCAACTATGAGAACACCTCCCGTATGCTATCCATCGCCAGGGAGCGTCTCGCCCTTGGCAGCGTCACCCGCGACGAATACCTCCAGCTGGAGCTCCGCATGCTCAACGACAGCATCTCCATAGACGACAACCGCGTGGCCCTCCAGAAGGCCCGCATGCAGCTCAATTCCCTGCTGGGCTTCGACGAGTCGCAGGCGGTCGAAACCGTTCTCGAGGAGGACCTCCCCGGGGTGGAGATGGACTACGACCTCGTGCTGGGCAAGTGCGCCGAGAATTCCTCGTTCAACCTTGAAAACGAGATCAATGTCCTGAACGCCGAGTCTGCCGTCGCCCAGGCCAAGGCCAACCGCGGCATCACCATGCAGCTCAACGCCCGCTTCGGCCTGTCCAACTCCGCCAAGGATTTCCAGGAGACGTACAAGAACCTCCTTGACCAGGAGGTCGTCGGCCTGTCCTTCGCCATCCCCATCTTCGACTGGGGTGAGGGCAAGGGCCGCGTGAAGAAGGCCGAGGCTGCTGCGGACGTCGTCCGGGCCCAGGTCGAGCAGGCCGAGAATGACAAGCGCATCGCGCTGTTCAACGCAGTCGGCCAGTTCAACAACCAGCGCCGCCTGTGCGACGTGTCGCGCCGCGCCGGCGACATCGCCCGGGAACGTTACGCCCTGGTGATGGACCGCTTCAGCGCCGGCACCGCCTCTGTCACCGACCTCAATACCGCCCGCAGCGAGAGCGACGAGGCGGCCCGCAAATACATCCAGGACGTCAGCAGTTTCTGGAACTATTACTATACCCTGCGCAAGCTCACCCTCTACGACTTCCTTGCCGGGGACGACATAATGGTGGATTATAACGAGATGGTACAATGAAAAGGCAGACGATACTGTTGATGGCAGCCGCCATCGCACTCTTCCCCGCCTGCAAGAACGGCGGGAAGACGGAGGAGTTGACCGACGAGTCCAAGCTCCAGTATACCCCTGAGGTGAACGAGGTGGAAGTGGTCCCCCTGCAGCGCCAGACTTTCCAGATGCAGCTCCTGGCCAACGGAAAGCTCTCCGCTGCGCAGAAAAGTGCGCTGTATTTCAGCGAGACCGGCCAGATAGTCGCACTGAACGTCCAGAACGGCGGCTCCGTGGGCCAGGGTGCGGTCATCGCCCGCCTGGACTCCCGCGAGCAGGAGTCCAAGCTTGAGGCGGCCCGCATAGAGGTGGAGCGTACGCGCCTTGAGTATCTCAGTTTCCTGGCGGGCCAGGGCTACGCCGTCGCCGACTCGGCCTCCGTCCCGCAGGACGTGCGGGACCTCGCCTCCATCCGCTCCGGCTACGCCGCCGCCAGGAACAGCTACGCCCAGGCGCAGCGCGCCCTTGCCGCCACCGTGCTCCGCGCGCCGTTCAGCGGCAAGGTCGCCGACATCAAGCTCAAGAAATGGGACCGCACGACCGCCGAACCGTTCTGCACCCTCATCGCCGACCGCACCTTCGACGTGGAGTTTTCCGCCCTGGAGTCGGAGTATCCTTTCCTGCAGAAAGGCCAGCCGGTGCGCGTCTCCCTTTTCGGCGATGATGCCTCTTCGGTCAAGGGCACCATCAAGAGCATCAACCCTTCCGTGGACAAGAACGGCCAGATCCTGGTCACGGCCACCGTTCCCGGAGACTCCCGCATGCTCGACGGCATGAACGTCAAGGTCATAGTCGAGCGCTCCATTCCCGACCAGCTTGTGGTTCCGAAGAGGGCGGTCGTCATCCGCGACAACCTCGAGGTGCTGTTCCGCTACAACAACGGCAAGTCTGACTGGGTGTATGTCAATACCCTGCGCGCCAACAGCGAGAGCTTCGCCATTCAGGCCAACTCCGACCGCGGGGCCGAGCTCCATGAGGGCGACCTCATCATAGTTTCGGGCAATCTCAATCTCGCCGACGGCTCCAAGGTCGTCCTCAAAGAAGAATAGACGCCATGCTTGACAAGCTTCTGGACAGACTCGTTTCCGTCTCGATGGTGCTGCTGGTGTTCATCGTCCTGGGCATCATCGGCATCCGGCGGCTGCCCGTGTCGCTCATCCCCGACGTCGACATCCCGTATGTGACGGTGCAGGTCACCGCTCCGGACATGTCCGCCCGCGAGATGGACGACGCTATCATCAAGCCCCTAAGGCAGAGCCTCGTACAGATAGGCCACCTCAAGGATATCCGCAGCGAGGCCATGGACGGAAGCGCCACCATGACCCTCACCTTCGAGGAAGGCGGGGACATCGACTATTTCTACATCGAAGTCAACGAGAAGATCGACCGCGCCATGGGCAGCCTCCCGCGCATCGAGCGCCCCAAGGTGTTCAAGGCCAGCGCAACGGACATTCCTGCCTTCTATATCGACATGACCCTCAAGGACGGTTCGGATTTCCTGAGGATGAGCGAGTTCGCCGAGGATGTCATCTCCAAGCGCATCGAGCAGCTACCGGAGGTGGCCATGGTCGATATCAGCGGTACGGTGGACAGGGAGATCCTCGTGGTACCCGATCTCGAAGCCCTCTCGCGGCTCGGAATCAGTATGGGCCAGTTCGAGTCGTCCATCAACTCGGCCAACGTCACCCTCTCCAACCTCACCATCCGCGACGGGGAGTACCACTACAACGTTAAGTTCCGCTCCTTCGCGGCTTCGCGTGACGATATAGCCAACGTTTGGTTCAAGGTCGGAGACAGGCAGCTCCAGATCAAGGACGTGGCCGATGTCCAGGAGCATGAGGCTCCCCGCACCGGCCTGGTCCGCTCCGACGGGGAGCAGGCCGTCGTGCTGGCCGTCATCAAGCAGAGCGAGGCACGCATGTCAGAGCTGAAGAAAGGCATCTCGGACCAGCTCGACCAGTTCGCCACGGATTATCCCCAGATAGCCTTCAAGATGACGCGCGACCAGACCGAGCTGCTGGACTACTCCATCCGCAACCTGCTTCTGAACATTATCATGGCCATCGCGCTGGTGTGCGTGGTCATCTTCCTGTTCATGAAGGACTTCCGCTCGCCGTTGCTGGTTTCGATGACCATCCCTGTGTCGCTGGTCATCTCGGTGTTCGTCTTCTACCTCATCGGGCTTTCCATCAACATCATCTCGCTCTCGGGCCTGCTGCTTGGAGTGGGTATGATGGTGGACAATACCATAGTCCTTACGGACAATATTACAGCGCGCTGGCAGAAGGGTGAGGCCCTTCGCAGCGCGGTCGTGGAAGGTACGCGCGAGGTGCGTGGAGCCATGCTCAGTTCTGTTCTCACAACTTGCGCCGTGTTCATCCCGCTGGTGTTCCTGAACGGCCTTGCAGGCGAGCTTTTCTATGACCAGGCCATGGCCGTGACTACGGTCCTTCTCGTCTCATATGCCGTCACTGTGGTGGCCATGCCCGTCTATTACTGGGCCCTCTATCGCAAGCTTCCAGCCTTCAGGCCGCATCCCGCCCTTGAGAAGATAGGCTTCTCCGGTGGCTTGCGCTGGTATGACCGCACCGTCAGCTGGGCACTTTCGCACAGATGGATCTCATGGGCACTGCCGTTGGCCTGTGCTGCCGTCATCGCCGTCTGCGGTGCCGGCATGTCCAAGGAAAAGCTACCTCCCATCACCTATACCGACGCCATCCTCAATGTCGACTGGAACGAGCCTGTGACGCTTGACCGCAACCGCGCCCGCATCCAGGAGCTCGAGGGTTTTCTCGAAGGCCGCCTGGAGCAGTCCACCGCCCTCGTGGGCGTCCAGCAGTTCGTGCTGAACCACTCCGGCGACCAGTCCATGGGGCAGGCCTCGCTGTATTTCAAGTGCAGCGGTGCAAGCGAGCTGGAACGGGTGAAGTCGGACCTCTCCGCTTATGTCGCCCAGCACTATCCCCAGGCCATCGCCTCTTTCTCCACTTCGGGCAATATCTTCGACATGGTGTTCTCGGAGCGTGAGCCGCAGCTGCTCGCCCGCCTGCGGCCGGCAGGCAGCGAGGGGCTCACGGTCCCTGCCCTCCAGGGCTTCCTCCGCAGCCTGCACGAGTCCATGCCCGCAGTAGCGTTCGACGAGCCTCCCCTCAAGGAGGATGTGCTCTATATTTCCGACCCCGAGCGCATGAGCCTTTATGGCGTGACCATGAACGACCTCGTGTCTGTCCTTCGCAATTCGCTCAACGGCAACACCTTGTTCGAAATCGTCCAGGGCTCGCGGTCGGTCCCCATCGTGCTGGGTACCGATGTCCATGAAATGGAGGAGATCCTGGGGAGGGCCACTGTCACCGTCCGCTCCGGCGAGGAGACCTTCGACCTTCCGGTAAGTGCGCTTATGCGCCAGACCTTCGAGCAGGATTTCAAGACGCTTGTTTCAGGCGGCGACGGCAATTTCTACCCCTTGGAACTGGATGTTCCCGCGAAGCAGGTACCGTCCGTGATGTCCACGGTCCGGCAGGTGGCACGTGACGACGGCCACTTCGACGTTGCCTTCACCGGATCATGGTTCTCCAACCGCGAGATGGTCCGCCAGATGCTCCTGGTGCTGCTGGTGGCCCTTGCCCTGCTGTTCCTCATCCTCGCCTCGCAGTTCGAGTCGCTCATCCAGCCCCTGATCATCCTTTCGGAGATAGTCATCGATATCGCCTTCTCGCTCCTTGGGCTTTGGATCCTCGGGGTGAGCATCAACATCATGTCGCTGATCGGCCTCATAGTCATAACCGGTATAGTCATCAACGACTCCATCCTCAAGATCGATACCATCAACCGCCTGGTGCGTCAGGGCATGGAGATCGAAGCTGCGGTGCACGAAGCCGGCCACAGGCGCCTCAAGGCCATCATCATGACCTCCATCACCACCATCCTCGCAGTGGCTCCTTTCCTGAGCCGCGGCAATATGGGTGCCGACCTTCAGTACCCGATGGCGCTGGTCATCATCTTCGGCATGAGTGTAGGTACGTTTGTAAGTCTCTTCTTCGTTCCAGCCGTGTACACGGCCATCTACAAACGTAAAAGGTAATGGCGGAGCGCAGGGGCATATCTTCATTCTCGGTCGTGCTGCTGATGGCGGTGGCGGCCGTGGTGGGTGCCGCCTGCTTCTCCATGCTGAAAGTGCAGTATACCCCTTCTCCGACCGAGAAGCGGCTCTCGGTCAACTACAGCTATCCTGGTGCATCCGCCCGCATAGTCGAGGCGGAGGTCACCTCCAAGCTCGAGGGAGTCCTTTCCGGCATACGTGCCTGCACGGGCATCAATTCCGTCTCGGAGGACGGCGGGGGATACATCACCCTGACCGTCGGCAAGCGCAGCGACATGGATGCGGTGCGCTTCGAGGTGGCATCGCAGATACGCAACATCTACTCCAGGCTTCCGGAAGGCTGCACTTATCCTTCCATCTCGCTCAACGCCCAGGGACAGGAGTCACACACTGCCATCTCCTACAGCATCCGCAGCCCGCTTCCTTCGCTCGAGATAGCCAAGTTCGTGGAGGACCATCTGCTGCACCCTCTTTCCATCATCGAAGGGGTGTCGTCGGTTGATTTCTACGGGCAGACTCCGTTCGAGTGGGTGGTGACGTTCGACGCCGACAAGGCCGCCGCTGCGGGCATCACCGCCACCGACATCAGCCGTGCGTTCGGGGAGTACTACTCCGACCGGATGGTGGGCCTCGCCCGCAGCGGCGGCAACACCTTCGCCGTCAAGCTCCGCTCCGATACGGCGGCGGACATGGCCGGCGTGCCGGTGGCCAATGTCGGGGGCAGGATCGTGCATCTGGGCGATATCGCCACTTTCCGGTACCAGGAGGCCCTGCCCAATTCCTACTACCGCATAAACGGCCTGAACGTGCTTAACCTCACGGTGGAGGCATCCTCCGATGCCAACCTCATCGCAGTGGTGCAGTCGGTCAAGGACTGCCTGGCCTCCATGCAGGATGCCATTCCAGACGAGATAGGCATCTCAGTGAGTTATGACTACTCGGAGTACATATCGGACGAGCTTGACAAGATATATTTCCGTACGGGCCTGTGCCTTCTGATCCTGCTGCTGTTCGCCTTCGCTGCAGCGCGCTCCTGGCGGTACATGGTGGTGATCGGGCTTACCCTGGCCGTGAATCTTCTCATCTCCGTTGCGGTGTATTTCTTCTCCGGCCTCCATATCCATATCTATACCCTGGCCGGCGTGACGGTATCGCTGGGCATCATCATCGACAACAGCATCGTGATGATAGACCATTACTCGCGGACGCGGACGCGGAGCGTGTTCCCGGCGCTGCTAAGCGCCGTGCTCACTACCGTGGCCGCGCTGCTGGTGATCCTGCTGCTGCCGGAAAGCGAGAAGGCCAATCTCACGGATTTCGCTTTCGTGATCATCATCAACCTCGCGGTGTCCCTGCTGGTTTCCTACCTGTTCGTGCCGGCGCTGCTGGAGTATTTCCCCATCCGCTTCGCGGAAGGGAAAGCGCGCGCAAGGCGGCTTCGCCGCACGGCGCGGTGGAACCGCTGGTACGGACGCTATATCGGCTGGGGAGTACGGCACAAGTGGGTATACATCGTGGTTTTCATCCTGTTTTTCGGCATCCCCACCTGTCTTTTGCCGGCGAAGTTCGGTGACGAGACCCGTGCCCCGCTGAAAGACTGGCAGAAGACCGCCAACAAGGTTCTCTCCTGGAGGCCGTATGCCGACAACAAGCCTACGGTGGACAAGATACTCAGCTCCACCTTCGGCCTTTTCCACAAGGCCATGTCGCATTCCGACTTCTATCGCGAACCGGCGCGCCAGCGCCTCACCATCAGCGCCGGCATGCTGGAGGGCTGCACGGTCCATCAGCTCAACGAAGTGATGCGCAGCATGGAGAACTACCTTGCCGGCATCGACGAGATAGAAGTGTTCGAGACACGTGTGACGGCCTACAACAACGGCAATATCTCCGTGCTTTTCAAGCCGGAATACGAAGGCACCTGGCTCCCGTCCAAGGTAAAGGGAGATGTCATTGCCATGGCGGCCAATTTCGGCGGCGCCAACTGGAGCGTTTCCGGCATCGACGACAGCTATTTCAACAACAATATCGTCACTGACACCAAGTCCAATTCCATTATGCTTACGGGCTACAATTACGACGAGCTGGTGCAGTACGGCGAGAAGCTGATAGACCACCTGAAGGGGAACCGCCGCGTCTCGGAGCCTGAGATCTACGGCACAGGGTGGAGGAGCCGGCCCAAGACCGAGTTCAACCTCCGCTATGACTTCGAAGCACTGGACAGGTACGGCATTTCCCCTTATGACTACTACTTCGCCCTGCAGTCTCCGCTTTACGGGACTGTCATGGCCCGTCTGCCACAGGATGGCGACTATGTCAACGTGCGTCTGGAGTCGTCGGCCAAGGACAGCTTCGATGCATGGCATATAGACAACAAGGCCGTGGAAGTGGGTGATACTCGTGTAAAGCTCTCCGAGGTGGGCAGCATCTCCAAGGACCGCACGGGCCTGCCCATCGAAAAGGAAAACCAGTCCTACGCAGTGACCGTACGTTTCAATTTCATCGGCTCGTACCAACTGGCCGAAAAGGCCATCAACGAAGCCGTGGACTATATGAACTACGAAGTCCTGCCCATAGGCTTCAAGGCGGACAGCGGCCGTGGCGGGTGGTTCTACAACAATAAGGAGAAATATGCCGGGCTGATCCTGCTGGTCATCGCCCTGATCTTCGTCATCTGCGCCATCCATTTCAATTCCCTGCGGCTGCCCCTTGCCATCATCTTCATGATCCCGATATCGTTCATCGGCCTGTTCCTGGCCTTCGGAATCGGGGACTTCACCTTTGACAAGGGAGGCTTCGCCGCGTTCATAATGCTCTGCGGCATCACCGTCAACGCCGGCATCTACCTCGTCTCGGAGTATCTGCACTCCCGCCCCGCAGCTTCGCTCCGCCCGGTCTCGTCCGTCCGCACCTATGTCCGTGCCTTCAACCACAAGATCATCCCCATCTCCCTGACCATCCTCTCGACCATCCTCGGTCTGGTCCCGTTCCTCTTTGACGGCCCCACGGAGGTCTTCTGGTTCGCCTTCGCCATCGGCACCATCGCCGGCATGGCCTTCTCCGTCCTCTCCCTCATCTTCTACCTCCCCGTCTTCGCCCTTCCCAAGTCCTGAATGCTCCGTGAGGGTATAAATTAAGTCACTCCCTTGGGACCAGGGGAGTGACTTTGTGGGATGGCAACGTGCCTCAGAACCGGCTGCGTGGCCTTAGAACTTTACGGTGACGGGGCGGCCGGAGTAGGAGACGGTCTTGGACTTGCCGCCGGCAAGTGTCACGACGAACTTGCGGCTCTTGAGCATGCCGTTGAAGGAGCCCTCGCGGGCGCCGATGGTGAGCGTCTTGGAAGCCTCATCCCAGCTCATGGGAATCTCGGTGTAGGCGCCGTTCTCGTAGTTGTAATTGTCCTTCTCGTCCTCGTACAGGACGAAGGAAGCGTCTGCGCCGGGATAAACCTTGAGCTCGAGCTTGTTCCAGGGGACCTGATCGGTGTACTGAACCTTCTGGGTCATGTACGGAATGATGGAGCCGGACTTGACGTAGATGGGCTCCACGTCGATCGGAGTCTGCTTGGTGACCTTCTGTCCGCCGTCGAACTTCTCGTCGGTCCAGAAGTCGAACCATGCCGAGCTGGCGGGGAGGTATACCTCGCGCGAGGTGGCGTCCTTCTCGATGACCGGAGCAACGAGGAACGAGCGGCCGAAGAGGAACTCGTCGTCGAGCTGCCAGGTGTTCTTGTCGTCAGGGGAGTCCATGTAGGGATGCCTCAGGAACGAGTAGCGGTTCTTGGTGACTTGCCATGCGGTGGAGTAGATGTACGGGAGGATCTTGTAGCGGAGGTTGATGTACTTCTCGATGGCATCGAATGCCCAGGTCCCCCTCTCGCCGAACTGCCAGATCTCCTTGGGACCGCGCGTTCCGTGCGAACGGAGCATCGGGTGGAAGGTGGAGAACTGGAACCATCTGACGTAGAGCTTCTTGTACTCCTCCCACTCGGCGGGATGGCCGGCATACTCGCGAGGCATCTCGCGCGGCGGATAGAAGGCTCCGATGTCGGTGTTCCAGTAAGGGATGCCGCAGATGGAGAAGTTGAGGCCGGCGGAGATCTGCTTGTGGAAGATGTCGTAGCTGGCGGTGATGTCGCCGCTCCAGGTATTGGCTGCATACCTCTGCTGTCCGGCGAAAGCGGAGCGGGTCAGAAGGTATACGCGCTTGTCGGAGGTGGTGGCGCGCTGGCCGTTGTAGACGTTGCGGTTGGCGTACAGCGGGAAGGCGTTGCGGTAGTTCCTGAAGGGACCGAGGGCGGTCTTGAAATTGAACATCGCGTCGGTGACGGGCTGGTGTATCTCGGGCTCGGTGCCGTCAAGCCACCAGCCGTCCACGCCGTAGGCGAAGATATTGTCGCGCATGCGGTTCCATACCAGTTCGTTGGCCTTGGGGTTGAATACGTCATAAGGCGAGGAAGAGCTGGGCCAGGTGTTCACGGGGAGGATGGCGTTGATCTCCTTGAGCTGGTTGTAGATCTCGGACTCCTTGCCGAACTGCGACCATACCGAGATGATGGAGTGGGCGTGCAGGCCGTGGATGTCGTCCATCATTTTCTTGGGATCGGGATAGGCCGGGTTCTTGAAACCGATGGAGTTCCACTGCATGTCGTTGTTGGGCTCCTGCGGCGGCTCGTCCCAGTATTTCCAGTCCTGGATGACGGCGTCGAGCGGGACGCCGAGCTCGCGGTATTTCTTCACTATACCCACGAGCTCCTCCTGCGACTCGTAACGCTCCTTGCTCTGCCAGAAGCCGAAGGTCCAGAGGGCCATCATGGGGGCGTCGCCGGTGAGGTCGCGCATCAGCGCGACGGTGCCGTCACCGTCGCCGCCGGCCAGGAAGTAGTAGTCGGCGCAGTCGCCGGCATCGGACTTGAACGTGGTGCCGGAGGACTTGGTGTCGGTGAACAGGGTGATGGAGTAGTTGTCCCAGAAGAGACCGTAGCCCTTGGTGGAGGCGATGTAGGGGATGGCGACGAGCATGTTGTTCTGCTCGAGCTTGAGACGCTGGTTGCGCTGGTTCATGTAGCCTGCCTGCTGCTGGCCGAGGCCGTAGATGGCCTCGTCAGGCTCGAGGATGAAGCCCTGGCTGACCTCGTAGGTCTTCTCGGTGACCTGGACCATGCGGCCGCGGCCGCCGGCCATGCCCGGGGCCCCCTGGCCCTGCATGGCGGGGCTGTAGCCGTAGGCTCCGGCCGCGAGCGCATCCTGCACGAACTCCCTGGAAGTATAGGTCATGGGGAGGAACTGCACACCGTAGTCCTTCTCGGAAAGGAGGTGCTTGCCGGCGGGGGTCTCGAAGTCGACCCGGCCGGTCTTGGTGTCAAGGGACACTTTGAGCTCCGAGGACTGTGCGGAGAGGACATTGCCGGATGCCCGGTAGGTGAAGTCCACTTTCTCGGGGGTCTTGATGACCGAGAGGCTCTGCTTTTCGAACTCTGTCCCGGCGGGGCTCTTCAGAACGCGGACGATCTTGGGGGAGTAGAATGAAACGGTGATGTCGACGTCGTTCACCGTGGCCGTGAAGCCGGATGATGTCTTGCCGCCCTGCGCGAATAGTCCCGCGCCGGACATCAGGACAAGGATGGAGACTAGGAATCTTTTCATTATGTTTTATGGCTTATGTTGAGATAAAGATAATCATTTTCCCCGATCGGCGGAAACCTTTGGATGAATTGGGTACCTTTTGGACGAAATGATTATCTTTGTACGGACCAATTTCCGATAAAGATGATTTCCGAAGCATACATAGACAGGACGGTGAAGGAGATATTCGACGAGATCGAATTTCCCGCCGTCCCGGCGGGACTTTACGACCCGCTCCGATACATGATCTCCATCGGGGGCAAGCGCATCCGCCCCAAGCTCTGCATCCTGGCGTATTCCGTCTTCAAGGACGACCTCTACAACGAGATCGTCGAGCCGGCCCTGGCCCTGGAGGTGTTCCATTCCTTCACGCTCATCCACGACGACATCATGGACCGCTCGCCCCTGCGGCGCGGCGTCCCGACGGTCTGGAAGAAGTGGGGCGAGGACACCGCCATCCTCTCGGGCGACGTGATGAACATCGACAGCTACCGCCGCATAGCCATGACGCCTGAGCGTGTGCGCGGCAAGGTGATGGAGCTCTTTACCAAGACCGCGGCCGAGGTGTGCGAAGGCCAGCAGCTCGACATGGACTTCGAGAAGGTGCCGCAGGTGCCGATGGCCGACTACATGAAGATGATAGGGCTCAAGACCGCGGTCCTGCTGGCCTGCTCGGCCAAGGTCGGAGCGCTCATCGGCGGAGCTTCCGAGCTGGATGCGGACTTCCTTTACGACTACGGCTACAGACTCGGCCTGGCCTTCCAGGTCGCCGACGACTATCTCGATGCGTACGGCGACGAGAAGGTGTTCGGCAAGCCCATCGGCGGGGATATCGTCAACGACAAGAAGAGCTGGCTGATTACCCGCGCCCTTGAAAAGGCCGAGGACAAGGAGGAGGTTTTCGAGGCCATGGCCATGCCGGTGGATACCGCTGAGCAGCGTGCTGCCAAGATCCTGGCCGTGAAGGACATCTATAACCGGCTTGGAGTGGATGCCGATGCACGCGACGAAGTCGCCCGCCTCACTACGCTGGCCATGGATGCCGCCCTGAAGGTGAATATCAACACCGTGCGCATGGAGCTGCTCCGCCGCTTCGCGGACTCGCTCGTAGCGCGCGCCAAATAACTTGACTATGGTAGAAGACATCTTCAAGGCATCTCCGGACCGCTATGAGGCCGGGATGCAGTACCGCCGCTGCGGGCGCAGCGGGGTGGTTTTGCCCAAGATCAGCCTGGGGCTGTGGCACAACTTCGGGGGCACTGTCCCCTTCGAGCGCAGCCGCGCCATCCTGCGGGCGGCCTTCGACGCTGGCATCTGCCACATCGACCTGGCCAACAATTACGGCCCGCCCTACGGCTCGGCCGAGGAGACTTTCGGCCGCATCATGGAGACCGATTTCAAGCCTTACCGCGACGAACGCTTCATCTCCACCAAGGCCGGCTATGACATGTGGCCGGGCCCTTACGGCGACCACGGCTCGCGCAAATACCTCATGGCCAGCCTGGAACAGAGCCTCCGGAGGATGAAGCTCGACTATGTCGATGTCTTCTACAGCCACCGCTATGACCCCGACACGCCCGTTGAGGAGACCATGCAGGCCCTCGTGGACATAGTCCGCAGCGGCAAGGCCCTGTACGCCGCCATCTCCAACTATCCGTTTGATGTCGCAGCCCGCTGCTACGCCTATCTCGAGGAGCACGACGTGCACTGCCTGCTGCATCAGCGCAAATACAACATATTCACGCGCGATATCGAGCGCGAGGGCATCATCGCCCAGGCCGGCGAGAACGGCACGGGCATCATCGCCTTCTCGCCGCTGAACCAGGGCATGCTCACCTCGCGCTACCTCGGCGGCATCCCGGCCGACTCCCGCGCGGCGCGGCGGGCCTTCCTGACGCCGGAGGCGCTCACGGAAGACGTCATGGCCCGCGTGCGCGCGCTCAACGACCTCGCGCAGAAGCGCGGCCAGAGCCTTGCGCAGATGGCTCTGGCCTGGGACCTGCGCGACGAGCGGGTGACTTCCGTCATCATAGGCGCCAGCTCGGTGGAGCAGTTAAAGGACAATCTCGGCGCGCTCGCTTCGCCCGCCTTCACGGCGGAGGAGCTCGCGCTTATCGACTCATTATCATAGATATATGGATAGGAAGGAGCTGGAGATCATGGCCCCTGCGGGCAATTTCGGATGCCTGCATGCAGCCATCCAAGGAGGTGCTGACTCGGTGTATTTCGGCGTCGGCCGTCTCAACATGCGCTCTCATTCGGCCAATAATTTCCGTCCGGAGGACCTCGCGGAGGTGGTCAGGATATGCCGTGATCACGGAGTCCGCTCCTACCTGACGCTCAACATCATCCTCTATCCCGAGGACTTGGCGGATGCCTATGCGGCGCTGGACGCCGCCTTGGCGGCCGGGGTAAGCGCCGTCATAGCGTCCGACATGGCGGCCATCCTCTACTGCCGCCGCATCGGGCTTGAGGTGCATATCTCCACCCAGCTCAGCATCTCCAACGCCGAGGCGCTGCGCTTCTACGCGCAGTATGCCGACGTTGTTGTGCTGGCGCGCGAGCTGCGCCTCGACCAGGTGCGCGAAATCTACGATACCATCGTGCGCGAGCGCATCACCGGCCCCTCCGGGGAGCTCGTACGCATCGAGATGTTCGCGCACGGGGCCCTGTGCATGGCCATCAGCGGCAAATGCTACCTGAGCCTGCACGCCTACGGCGCTTCGGCTAACCGCGGCGCCTGCATGCAGGTCTGCCGCCGCGGCTACGAAGTCACTGACCTCGAGACCGGCAATACCCTCGATATCGACAACAAATACATCATGTCCCCCAAGGACCTATGTACCATAGAGTTCATGGACAAGATAGTGGAGTCCGGGGTGAAGGTGTTCAAGATCGAAGGGCGCGCGCGCAGCGCCGAGTACGTGAGGCGCTGCGCGTCGTGCTACCGGCGTGCCGCCGACGCCGTCTGCGACGGCGCCTACACGCCGGAGCTCGCCGCCTCGCTCAAGGCCTCTCTCGCCGAGGTCTTCAACCGCGGCTTCTGGGACGGGTATTACCAGGGGGCTTATCTTGGCCAGTGGAGCGACGTCTATGGCAGCCAGGCCACTCGCACCAAGGTATATTGCGGCAAGGTCACCAACTGGTTCGACCGCATCGGCGTAGCCGAGATCCAGGTCGAGTCGGCGCCTCTCCATGTCGGTGACGAAGTCATGGCCATCGGCTCCACCACCGGGGTTGTGGAGTTCAAGGTCGAGGACATGAGGGTGGAATTCCAGCAGGTACAGACTGCGGAGAAGGGCGTCCGTTGCTCCGTCGCAGTCCCCTCCGGGGAGCGCCTCCGCCGCGGCGACAAACTCTACCTCTGGGTCGGGAAACAGTAGGCTTTACCTTAAAGGGAAAGGATCCTGCCCGGAATACCTTCTATCCAAGAAGAGCTGAATCCTTCGAATACTTCCATGATCTTTCCATCTGGGGCGACCAGGACAAAGGTCGGTATGCCCCTGCTCTCGAAGGAAAGGACGCTTCCGGAATTGCGGGACGGATCACGCCATTCAGTCCACGAAGTCGGATGCTCCTTCCTGGCCTCCTCCCACATTGAGGCTGTGTCCAGGCTGATGCTTACGATTTCGAGGCGTTCGCTGCATTGCTCATAGAGCTTCGCCAGGTAAGGTATGGACTGGATGCAGGGTCCGCATCCTATGCTCCAGAAATCCAGAAGTATATATTTCCCCTTGAGTTCGGAAAGAAGATGTTCGCCGCCGTTCCGGTCGAGATAGGCATAGGCGGGCAGCTGGTCTCCAGCGTGCACTTTCTTGATGGGATTGAGATTGGCCTGTATCTCAAGGCCTTGGTCCGACTCGCGAAGCTCCTGAGGCAGACCGGCGTAGAGCTTTTCCAACTGCGGCTTCATCTCCTTGTACATCCCATGGCTGACGCTTTTGGCATAGGACAGAAGCTCTTCCATCCAATACCGTCCGACAGGTTCAGTCTCCATAAGCTTAAGGGTCTGTTCCCGAATCCTGTCGTGGACCGAATTAGATTGCTCCAGCATTCTGTTGGAGAGCTGATATAGCGAGTCCTTTTCGGAGGCGGAAAGAGTGGGATCGCCGAGCTTGTCCATCGCGGCATAGCGGTCAACGAAGAGGTCCTGGAGTTCCTCCCAGTCTGCAAGGGACATTTTCTTCAGGAAGCGCTGCATAAGCTTCTGGTCCTCCACATTGCTGGAAATATCGGCCGTGAAATAGTGCTTTCCCTCCCCTTTGACCTTGACCTTGGCTCCGGGCTCCAGATAAAGGCGGCAACTATAGTTCAGGACTTTCCGGAAATATCCGTCATCGGTTTTCCCGGACAGGGATATGGAATACTTGCCAACACCTTCGGGAAGTGTATCTATCACGAACTGGAAACGTCCGTCACGGAGTGTATCAGCCATAATTTGTCTGCATACGTCTCCATCGTAACGGAGAAGTCTGACCAGTACGGAATCGTAGGCGGGGACGCCGCTGACAGTTCCGGAGATGACTGCTCCGGCCGGATATTTGTCCGAGCAAGCCGTCAGGATGCTTCCGAAGAAGACGATGCTGATGATAAGCGGTATAAAAAGTCGTTTCATAATGAAGCCTGTTTTGTGCAAGTTACTGACATAAAATGTAAAATGCAAAAAACAACAACTTAGCGACTACTCCAGTGCCGAAAAGGTATTGCCGGTGCGGCCGACATAGGCCTGGCCGGTAAAGGTGGCTATGTGTACTCCTTCCTGGTTGGTGACGATGACCTCGGCGGCGGGCATCTTGCGGTGGTCGCTCACAATCCGGCCTTTGGCGCGAAGGATGTCGCCTTCGTGGGCTGAGACGTGGTAGTAGATGGTGGAATTGACGGCGAATGTGAGGGATTCGCCCTGGTTGACGATGGCGGCGAATACGAGGTCGGCGAGTGTGAAGATGGCGCCTCCCTGGCAGACGCCGCCGGCATTGAGGTGCCCGGGGCCGACCGTCATTTCGGCAGCGGCGAAGCCGGGGCTGATGCGGGTGATCCTGGCCCCGCTGGCGGCGGCGAACCTGTCGCCTTCGTTGAGAAAGTCCTTGAGTGTCATGGTTTGGGGAATTAGACTGGGGAGCAACGGCTCCCGATGTCAAAGGTAACAATTCCGGGCGATAAATCAAAGGAGGCTCAGAAGGTCGGGATTTACCCGGCGCCTGCCGAAAGCGCCGAAATCGACCGATACCGTGCCGGCGTCGGGGTCGGTATCGACTACGGTCCCGTCCCCGAAGACGGAGTGGTGAACCTTGTCACCCTTGCCCAGGATCGAGGTCGACACCATGCCGGGATCTTCCAGGGAATGTATGAGCTTGTCCGTGCCCTTCCAGAGATCAGGGCTGAAAAAGCCTTCGATATCGTAGAGGGGGCCCATCTCGTCCGTGGCCTCGCGGATGAAGCGGCTGGGGAACTTGGACTGTGAATTCTGGACGTTGAAGCCCTCGGAGTCCGAGAAGAAGAGACGGTCCATGGCGCGGGTGCACGCCACGTACATAAGCCTGCGTTCTTCTTCCAGGCCGGCGACACCCCTTTCGCGGATGGTCCTGTGGCTCGGGAGCACTCCCTCGCTCAGGCCGTAGATCCAGACGAGGGGGAACTCCAGGCCTTTGGCCTGATGGATGGTCATGAGCCGGACCTTGTCCTCGTCGCGGCGATAGTCGGCATTGGTGTAAAGCGCGATGTCCTGCAGGTAACGCTCCGGACCCAGGTCCTCCTCGTGGCGGTTTTCCTCCTCGTACAGGTGGATGGACTTGATGAGCTCCTGGAGATTCTCCAGGCGCTCCTCCTCGGTGTCCACGCGGTACTGCTCCAGCAGGCCGCTGTGCTCGAGGAGGACCTCCATGGTTGAGGAGAGGGAGCGCGCAGCCAGGCCCCGGCGGGCCTCGTCAATGAGCTCGACGAGGGCCGCTGCCCTGGCGTTGCGCTGCGCCACGCCGCCCTCCCGCAGGGCCTGCAGGAGGGAACACCCTGCGGTGGCGGCGTAGCCCTGGAGCTGGGCCATGGTCTTCCGACCGATCTTGCGAGACGGGACGTTGGCGATACGCTTGAACGCCATGTCGTCGTCCATCACCGCCAAGCGGAGATAGCCCAAGGCATCGCGGATCTCCTTGCGGTCGAAGAAACGGACTCCGCCCCAGATGACGTAGGGAATCTTCTCCCGGATGAAGGTCTGCTCGATGCCCCTGGAGAGATAAGTCGCCCGGAAAAGGACTGCCATGTCCTTCCATGGAAGCTTGTCCTTTTTATGGAGGAGCGCCAGCACGGAGGCGAGCTTGGCAGCTTCCTCCTGCTCGTTGCGGGCGTGGTAGAACTTGGTGCGCAGGCCCATGGAGGGGCGCATGGTGACGGAAGTTCGCGGGAGGCGGTTGCGGTTGTTCCGGATGATGCTGTCGGCCAGGGCGACGATGTTGGGCCTGGAACGGAAATTCTGCTTAAGGTAGATGTCCGTGCGGGGATTGTAGCTGACGAAAAGCTCGGGGTGCGCCCCGCGCCACTCGTAGATGGCCTGGTCGGCGTCTCCGACAACGAAAAGGTTGCCGTAGCCGG
>ODAI012563093.1_pt1 | contig 26890 bp, 23 predicted proteins | sample 1539321 | NCBI WGS metagenome assembly ODAI01 (sample SAMN02144231, study PRJEB22623) | gut metagenome | biome: sheep rumen | host: Ovis aries | place: New Zealand
CTTCCTGCCGCTCAATATCTGCCATATAGTTTCTGTCTGCAGTCTTTGCTATTACACAGCACTGTTTATAATGGTCATCATATGCGGACAAGGCGGCTTTTTCCTTGATAAGTTCGGAGCAGTTCCTCAGGGAGCACTTATCGAAGTTTATGTGATCCTTTTCCTTTTGACTGCTCTTGCTTATTTCCAGCACAGAGGCAACATCAAAAAGCTCCTTGCAGGGAACGAGAGAAAAACATATATTTTTAAAAAGAATAAAATTGATTAAAACCGGAGGGAATTTTTGAGTACTCAGATTGGCGTCATAGGCGCCGGAAGCTTTGGAATAGCTCTGGCATATCTTTTATCAAATAACGGCCATGAAGTAACCGTTTGGTCAAGAAGTCAGGCATCTGTTGATAAGCTTATGGCTTATCACGGCAACGAAGAAAAGCTTCCCGGCGTAATCTTAAGTGACAATGTTAAATTTACAAGCAGTATGCAACAGGCAGTTTCGGGAAAAGACCTTGTGGTACTTGTTGTACCGTCTGCTCATATGAGAGAAACTGTTAAACTTATTGCACCTTTCATCGATACGGATTCGGATGAGCAGCCCATTATTGTAAACTGTACCAAAGGTATAGAAGAATCTACTCTTATGGTGATGAGCGATGTGATTTTAGATGAACTTCCCGGAGCTCGAGTATGCGTTCTCTCAGGCCCGTCCCATGCAGAGGAAGTAGGCAAGAAGCTTCCAACAACCATTGTTGTAGGGGCATTCGATAAAGAGACTGCAAAAGAAGTTCAAAATATATTCATGAATGACGTATTTAGAGTGTATATCAGCCCCGATATGCTGGGTATAGAGATCGGAGCAGCTCTTAAAAACGTAATAGCACTTGCAGCCGGAATGGCTGATGGATACGGTCTTGGAGATAATGCCAAGGCTGCTCTTATAACAAGAGGAATCGCCGAGATTTCAAGACTTGGAATGGCTATGGGCGGTAAGTTTGAGAGCTTTGCAGGCCTTTCAGGAATAGGAGACCTGGTAGTTACCTGTGCGTCAATGCATTCCAGAAACAGAAGAGCCGGAATCCTCATCGGTCAGGGCAAATCCATGCAGGAAGCAATGGATGAAGTAAAGATGGTAGTCGAGGGCGTATACAGCGCCAAGGCAGCACTTGCTCTTGCCCGTCAATATGATGTAGATATGCCGATAGTTCAGGGAGTTAACGAGATCCTCTTTGAAGGAAAATCCGTAGAAGAGGGAATCACAGAACTGATGATAAGGGAGAGAAGAATAGAAAATTCATCTCTTGACTGGTAAAAATTAAGCCGAAATCATTGCCACCCGGTAATGACTTCGGCTTTTTATTCAGTTTACTTTTTTATGGTTCAAAGATTTTAAATTTATACTAAGAGCTGGCTTGATAACTTTATTCACAACAGGTAATAATATCATAAGAATTATGACATCGGCGGGAAGCTTACCTGCGTTTGCAGCAATCCTCGGGACCATGATAGCTTTAAAAGCATTTCCTGTGGTCATCATGACCCAGATGGTGTTAAGGCCGAGATTGCAGAATACTTTTACGCAGGTTTCCGCAGCAATCACTCGCCATAGCTTCACAGGTCTTTTGTAAAGAAAGATACCGTAGATAATGCCGGCTGCAATAGCAGTTATAGTGTATCCCGGAAAGAATTCACCTGTTGGATTTATGAACCATTTGATGATATCCATAGCGCCACCAAAGCAGGCTCCGATCCAGGGACCGATCAAATATGCAACTATCTGATTTGGAATACTTGAAAAGCCGATTCGCAAAAAATCGCCGACTCTGATCGTTGCAACCGTGCCAAGGACAATGGCAACAGCGCCCATCAGTCCGCAAAAGCACAGTACAGGAAGCCTTTGAAGTTCAAGCATTGATTTGTAACTGAGTCTTTCGCTGTTTTTGAGAGTTAGGTCATTACTTTTTTCAGACATAAAAACACCTCCTTTGCAGTTTCCTTTAACCACATCGGAGGACACGAACACAATCGATGTAGCAGCGGGATGCGACATTAAAACCGCGGATAAATCCTTCGTCCTGATGACAACTCCCTGTTCAAAAGGCACTTAACGCTTTAACGTCTACTCTGCATGACATATTATTTTGCGCTTATAATACTTCATTTTTACTTGTAATACAATACAATTTTGGTAAAATTGTTGATGGTGTAATTTTAAATTAGTAAGGAGCAGCATTGATGACTAAACTTGAAGAGTACAAGAAGATAAATAAAGAGCTCTCACACCTTGCACATGCTGTCAATCTCATGTATTGGGACATGCAGACAATAGCCCCTGAGGGTGGCAAGGAAAGACTTTCAGAGAGCATTACATATTTTTCTACCGAGATTTTTAAAAGATCAACAAGTGATGATTATTATAAACTTGTTTGCGAGCTGACAGAGCCATCTGAGTTTGATAAGCTCGATGATGTCATGAAATTCGACATTAAAAAGGCGAAAAAAGATCTCGATGAAATGCGAAGGATACCAGCTGATTTTTACGAGGAATATGTAAAAACGACTACAAATTCCAGCATGATCTGGCCTAAGGCCAAGCAGACCGATGATTATTCGCTCTATGAGGAGCCTCTAAAGAAGACAATAGAGGCAGTCAAGAAGTATCAGAAGTATAAAAGACCTGACATGGAAGTATATGATTCCCTCATTGATCAGTTTGAAGAGGGAATGGATACAGCAACAATTGACAGAGTTTTCGGTGAGCTAAAAGAAGAGCTGGTTCCGCTGCTTGATGACATTTTAAGTAAGCCTCAGCCGGACCACAGCAAATTTACCATGTTTATTCCCGCACACAAGCAGGCTGAGCTTTGCAAGATGCTTGTTGAATATATGGGCATGGATATGAGCTGTTTTGCACAGGCTGAAACCGAGCACCCGTTTACCACAACCATCGCTCCAAGAGATGTCAGGATAACAAACCACTATCATGAGAATGACGTTATACAGCCTATTTTCTCGGCAATTCATGAAGGTGGTCATGCGATTTTTGAGCAAAATGTAGATCATAAATATGATGACACAGCTGGCGGTCAGATCAACCTGATGGGACTGCATGAATCTCAGAGCAGATTCTACGAGAATATCCTGGGCAGAAACATAAATTTTTGGAAGCCTATTTGGCCTAAGGTTTTAGAGATCATTACGGAATTTAAGGATATTACGCTTGAAGAGTTCGTAAGAGAGATAAATCATGTTCAGAACAGCTTTATCAGAACAGAAGCCGATGAACTTACCTATTGCCTTCACGTAATTTTAAGATATGATATTGAGAGAGCAATTTTTATTGACGGAGCAGATGTAAAAGAGCTTCCGAAGATGTGGAACGAGCTCATGGAGAAGTATTTACACATTACTCCGAAAACTGACGCTGAAGGCATTCTTCAGGACATGCACTGGTCAGATGGAAGCTTTGGATACTTCCCATCATATCTGCTTGGCAGTATTTATGACGGAATGTTCCTTGAGGCCATTGAAAAGGACCTCGGAAACATAGATGATATCCTTGCTGCAGGAGATATAAAAAAGATTACAAAATGGCTCAATGAGAATATTCATCAGTATGGATCCACAAGAACTTCCAAAGAGGTGCTTGATGCTGTTTGCCACAAAGAGCTTTCAGCACAGCCACTGATCAGATATTTCAAAGAAAAATATAAGAAGATATACGGTTAAGGAGGAAAGAAATGAAGATTTTTGAGGAACTTAAAGCAAGAGGCCTTATTGCTCAGGTTACAGACGAAGAGCAGATCAGAGACCTTGTCAATAACGGTAAGGCTACTTTCTATATTGGATTTGACTGTACAGCTGATTCACTTACAGCAGGTCACTTCATGGCACTTACTCTTATGAAGAGACTTCAGGAAGCCGGCAATAAGCCCATCGCTCTAATCGGCGGCGGTACAACAATGATCGGTGATCCCTCAGGAAGAACCGACATGAGAAAGATGCTCACAAGAGAAGATATCGATCACAATGCAGAGTGCTTCAGGAAGCAGATGGAGAAGTTCATCGACTTCGGTGAAGGCAAGGCTATGATGGTCAATAACGCAGACTGGCTCATGAACCTCAATTACATCGAGCTTCTTCGTGAAGTTGGTGCATGCTTTTCAGTAAACAACATGCTTCGTGCTGAGTGCTACAAGCAGAGAATGGAAAAGGGACTTTCCTTCCTTGAGTTCAACTACATGATCATGCAGTCCTACGATTTCTACTACATGTTCCAGAAGTACAATTGTAATCTGGAATTCGGCGGAGACGATCAGTGGAGCAATATGCTCGGCGGTACCGAGCTTATAAGAAGAAAGCTTGGAAAAGATGCACATGCTATGACCATCACACTTCTTACCGATTCACAGGGCAAGAAGATGGGCAAGACTGCAGGAAACGCTGTATGGCTTGATGCCAATAAGACTACTCCTTACGAGTTTTACCAGTACTGGAGAAATGTTTCCGATGCAGACGTACTTAAGTGCATCCGTATGCTTACCTTCCTTCCTCTCGAACAGATTGAAGAGATGGATAAGTGGGAAGGCAGCAAACTCAATGAAGCTAAGGAAATCCTTGCAAGAGAGCTTACAACTCTGGTACACGGCGAGGAAGAAGCTAAAAAGGCTGAAGCAGGAGCAAAGGCACTATTTGCCGGAGCAGGTGCTTTGGAGGACGTACCCGCTGTTTCTCTTAAGGAAGAAGACTTCAGAGACGGACTTGTTGATATTCTTCAGGTACTTGTATCAAGCGGACTTTGCCCTTCAAGAAGCGACGCAAGAAGAAATGTTGAGCAGGGTGGCGTAACCGTTAATGACGAAAAGGTTACCGATATTAAGACTACTTACGATAAGGCTGCATTTTCAGGTGACGGTTTACTTGTAAAGCGCGGAAAGAAGAATTTTAAAAAGATAGTTTTTTAAATCGGAGGTCATATGGCAAACACTGATTATATGAAAAAACTTGAAGGTGTATATGATTCAGTCAGAAGTAAGACAGATTTTGTGCCTAAGGTAGGACTTGTACTGGGTTCCGGACTGGGAGAGTTTGCAAAGGAGATCAATGTATCTTTTGAACTTCCCTATAGCGAGATTGATGGTTTCCCTGTATCTACTGTTCCGGGACATGACGGCAAATTCATCTTTGGATACATAGCTGATATTCCAATCGTATGTATGAAAGGAAGAGTACATTACTATGAAGGATATGAAGTATCAGATGTAGTTCTTCCCATCAGACTTATGATCAAACTTGGTATCAAAACGCTGTTTCTTACAAACGCTGCGGGCGGTCTTAAGGATGGTTTTTCTGCCGGTGATCTGATGCTTATAACCGATCATATATCTGTGTTTGCCCCGAACCCTCTTATAGGACCCAATGATCCCGAGATAGGTCCCAGATTTCCTGATATGACAGAGGTCTATAATTTAAAGATCAGGGAAAAAATCCAGGAGATCGCTTACGAAAACGATATTCCTCTGGAAACAGGAGTTTACTGTCAGTTAACAGGACCTACTTATGAGACTCCTGCGGAGATTAAGATGCTTAAAACATTAGGTGTTGATGCGGTAGGTATGAGTACTGTCGTAGAGGCTATCGTTGCAAGGCATATGGGGGTTAATGTATGCGGTATTTCCTGCATCAGTAATTTAGCTGCAGGCATTTCCAAGACGCCGCTTTCACATGCCGAAGTTCAACAGGCCGCAGATGAAGCAGCTCCAAGATTTACAAGACTTGTTACAGAAGTAATAAAGACACTTGGATAATTATGTAAACCTGTATTTGGATTTATGTAAACCGATTTGCGTTATATCCGGAGGTGTTATATGTCTGAAGACAAGATTAAAGAGCTTATTGGAAGTGCATATGAAGCTTCAAAAAATGCATACTGTAAGTATTCCCGGTATCATGTTGGCGCTGCCCTTTTATGCAAGGACGGGCGTATATTTACAGGCTGCAATATAGAGAATTCTTCCTACGGAGCTACTAATTGCGCCGAAAGGACAGCTTTCTTTAAGGCTGTAAGCGAGGGAAACAAGGAATTTGAGGCTATTGCCATCATCGGATATCTTGAAGGTAAAGAGCCCGAAAGCTACGCTTTTCCCTGCGGGATCTGCAGACAGGTAATGGCTGAGTTTTGTGAACCTGGGTTTAAGATAATAGTTGCAAAATCGGTTTCGGATTATAAGGTTTATTCTTTGAATGAGCTCCTTCCCGAAAGCTTTGGAGCTGAAAATATGATTTAGTTAAAGGGTTAGTATTATGCCTGTTGCAATCATAATCGGAATTATTATATTGGTTTTAATCGTAAGAGCCGTTTTTCTTGAACGGAAAAAACGCCTTTCTCTTTACGATTCCTTTAAAAATGATTTTGGAAAGATAAGAAAAAAAGAATATAAGTATGGCAAAGCTCACAGAGACGCTATTTTAAAAAGAAATCTATCTGACGCTTTTTTAGACGATATTACCTGGAGCGACCTTGATATGGAGTCTGTCTTTGAGAGGATAGATAAATGTAAGTCGGCAGTGGGCGAAGAGTATTTGTATTATATGCTTCATAAAGAGCACTGTTTGGATAGAGGGCAAAGCTTTGATAAGCTTTGTGAAGCCCTTTCAGATAATGAAAAGGTGAGGACTGATTTGCTTTTTTCTTTAAACAGGCTTGGATATATTAAAGGGTTTTCTCCCTTTGATTATCTGGACTTTTTGACTACCGGAAAGAGCAGATTTCCTATAATGCATATTTTGACAGGCCTTCTTTATATTCCGGCTGTATGCCTTATCTTTTTTTATCCCATTGCCGGGGCTATAGCTGTCTTTCTAACGGTTCTTTTAAATGTATTTATATATTTCAGGGAAAAACATAAGCTTGAAGGTATAATGGAAAGCATCGGGCTTCTTGTCAGGCTTTCGGGTGAATATATAAATCTTGAAAAGAACTGTCCGGAAGTTCTTGATGAGTCTTATTACGGGGACTTTTTGGGCGAGGTTATTGATGCTGAGTCTTTGGTAAAGATTGCAAGGGCGATTAAGAGTAAAGGTAAGTATCTTGCCGCTTCGGGAAGCGGCAGAGTAGCTCCTACGGGAAATCCTTTAGAAGTGATCCTTGCCTACGTAAATATATTGTTTCATTTTGATCTTATAACATACGAGCTTCTTATCGGTAATCTTACGGGAAATAAAGATTTATTTGAATATATGCTTTATCTTTTCGGAAGGATCGATGCAGCTATAAGCGTGGCTGATTTCAGAGCCTCTTTAAAGGGAAACTGGTGTAAGCCGATATTTACGGATTTTAAGGGAGAAAGAGATGAGGTTTATCTTTCGCTTGAAGAGGGATATCATCCTCTTGTTGAAAACTTTGTAAGCAATTCCGTACGCAGCAAAAACGGCGTACTGCTTACGGGCTCTAATGCCTCGGGAAAATCGACATTTTTAAGGATGGTAGCTATCAACGCCATACTGGCCCAGAGTATTGAAACAGTATGCGCAAAGCATTACGCCGCACCGGTTTTTAATATCTTTTCATCTATCGCTTTAAAGGATAATCTCTCCGGGAACGAGAGCTATTTTATCGTAGAGATCAAGTCTGTAAAAAGAATTCTTGATGCTGACTGCGAAAAATATCCCGTGCTTTGTTTTATAGACGAAGTACTTAGGGGCACTAATACTGTTGAGAGAATAAGTGCTTCCCAGACTATTCTTAAATACTTTAAAAAGCGTCCTATACTTTGCTTCGCGGCTACTCATGATCTTGCTCTGGCTGATGTTTTGAGCGGTGAATATGATAATTATCATTTCAGCGAAACGGTTAGCGGCAGCGATGTTTATTTTGATTATGTCCTGAGGGAAGGCAAAGCGGTTTCAAGGAATGCGTTAAGGCTCTTAAGATCTTACGGATTTCCGGAGGAAATTGTCAGGGAAGCCGAAAATGCAGCACTTAACCTTGACTCTTAAGGCTTAAATAACTATAATTAAGAATAATTAAGTACAATATATTCCCCCAAAGGAGGTAATTATGGCAGTCGGTAATTTAGGTTTATTTTTAGGATCTTTTCTGGGTTATTTAATTACTTTGATTCTTATTGTCGTTATTGCCGGTATTGGTTTTCTTATCGGATACAATGTCAGAAAGGCTGTTGATAAAAAGAAAAACGGCTCCGAATCTGTTTCGGAGACTACCTACAACAAAGAAGGCAGCAACTAATACAGCTTCCGGGTCATCTAAGGGTTCTTCCCGGATGTCCCGGGAGTTTTTTCGCGTAAAGGGGTTTCTTTTCTTTATGGCGAAGTAAATAGCGGTAAATCGGACAAATATTTAATGGGGTGACTATGGCAAAAACAACAGGTCAGAAAACTAAGATCATTCACATACTTAATATGCTCGAAAAGCACACGGATGAAAATCACTCGATCACAACGAGCTTTATCCGCGATGAACTTGAAAATCTTGGTATTACAGCGGACAGAAAGACTATATACTCCGATATTTCATGCCTTATGGATCTTGGATACGATATCCAGCAGGAACCTTCGAGGAACGGAGGCGGATGGAAGCTGGTCTCGAGGAAATTTGAACTTGCAGAGCTTAAGCTTCTTGTAGATGCGATTTCTTCATCAAAGTTTATTACGACCAAAAAATCAAGAGATCTTATAAAGAAACTCGGAAATCTCGTCAGTGACTATGATGCAACTAAGCTTAACAGACAGGTTTATGTTGCAAGCCGTATTAAGTCCGAGAATGAGTCCATATTTTATATTGTTGACTCGATACACAGAGCAATACAGGACAATATGCAGATCTCCTTTACGTACCTTTCTTGGAATATCAGTAAAGAGCTCGTTCCCAAGGGTAAGATAAAGAGAGTAGTCAGCCCATGGGCTCTTATATGGAACGATGAAAACTATTACCTTGTAGCCTATGATGAAGAAGCGGGAAGGTTTAAACACTTCAGAGTAGACAAGATGTCAAAGGTTACAGTTCTTAATGAAAAAAGACTGGGCTCTAAGGAGTTTTCAAAGATCGATCTTGCAAGATATGCCGAGAGTACTTTCGGTATGATGGGCGGAAAACAGGAGAGCATTACGCTTGAGTTTCCTGAGGAACTGGTAGGTGTTGTAATAGACAGATTCGGCAAGGATATAACCCTTAGCAGAACGGAAGACGGCAGACTGCGTCTACGTACAAAGGTTGTTATAAGCGGTCAGTTCTTCGGCTGGTTGTCGGGACTGGGGACGGAGTGTGTTATTGTGTCTCCCGAGTCCGTCAGAAGCAATTATGTAAAATATTTGAAGGATATTATAAAGATCAATTCTAAATAAAGTCTTGAAAGGATTATGGAAAAATGACAATCGAATTTGCACAGAGGATGAAAGACTATGAGGAGGGTATCTTTCAGGTTTTAAACGAAAAAAGGCTCACAAGGGAAAAAGAAGGAGGAAAGGTTTATAATTTTTCCGTCGGAACCCCCGACTTTGAGCCCCCTAAGCATATTATAGACGCGCTTGTTGAGGCTGCTAAGATCCCTGCCAATTACAAGTACTCTTTAAGAGATATTCCGGAACTTATATCTGCCGTTATTTCCAGATACAAAAAAAGATATGGCGTGGACTTAAATGAAGATGAGATCATGAGCGTATACGGATCTCAGGAAGGTATTACTCATATCGCATTTACTCTCGTCGATCCCGGTCAGATAGTACTTGTGCCCGATCCCGGATATCCTGTATTTTCCATCGGACCTTCTCTTGCAGGGGCTGATATCAGAACATACAAGCTTTACGAAGATAACGGATATCTGCCTGATCTTTCTGAAATAGAAGCGCTCTACGGAAAGGGCTCAAAAAATAAAGCAAAAGCGATGATTGTTTCATATCCTTTAAATCCCGTCTGCAAATGTGCACCGGATTCTTTCTACGAGGAACTGATCGCCTGGGCTAAGAAAAACGAGATCTTCATCATACATGATAATGCATACTCTGATATTGTTTACGATGGAAGGGTAGGCAGATCCATCCTTTCTTTCGAGGGTGCAAAAGAGGTTTGCGTAGAGTTTTATTCTCTCTCAAAATCCTTCAACTACACCGGAGCGAGAATGAGCTTTGTCTGTGGCAATAAGGAATTTATCGCAGGCTTTAAGAGACTCAGATCCCAGATCGACTACGGAATCTTTCTTCCGGTTCAGTACGGAGCTATTGCGGCTCTTACAGGTCCAGATACCTGCGTTTTAGAGCAAAGGCAAAAATACGAAGAAAGAAGAAATGCCCTTTGTGACGGTCTTACATCCATTGGATGGGATTTTGAAAGAAGCCAGGGTACAATGTTTGCCTGGACTAAGATCCCTGAAAAGTACGGGGACGATGATGTTAAATTTGTTATGGATCTTTTTGACGCTACAGGAGTTCTTTGTACTCCCGGAAGCAGCTTCGGCACTTTAGGTGCAGGACATGTCCGCTTTGCACTCGTTTTGCCGGTTCCTGTTATCGAGGAGGCTGTAAATGTCATCGCAGAAAGTGGAGTTATATAACTCGGGCCTAGATTTTGATATTTCACGGCACAATCACGGTAAGTTGGTTCTTCGCTACGATTCCGCTACTAAGCTCGAGTCGCTTAGCTAAGGACAAAATCGCCCTGCTCAAACTCGCGACGTTCACGCTATATGGCGTGAACTGCTCGAACAATATCGCAGGGACCGATTTCCGCACGCGACTCTTGCTAAGTGCTCCATCTACCCGCTCAGATACCAATCTTACCGCACTTGCGCCTTGAGATATCGTAAACTCGAGGGAGAGGGTGCATATGCTGTTTTCAGCGCAACCTGAAGATGTATTTAGCGCAGGAGAAATCTGTCCCGAATTTCTAAGCGAATGCGTAAAAATTGTCTCCCCTCCAGAGACAATTTTAGCAGGCGCATAGAAATTCGAGGAACATTTCGACGGAGCGTTATCTTCGCGCAGAAAATAGCATATGTAGCCTAGGCCCGAGGTCTATCGAAATATAACGAGATCTTAGTTAATATACTTGGAGAAAATGTATGGAATATAACGAAAAATATAAGCCTGCAAAAGAAGTATATATTATTAAAAAAGACGGTACAAAGGTTGCCTTTGATGTGACAAAGGTTATAAATGCCGTTCAGAAAAGTGCATACAGAGCTATGGTGACATTTACAGATGAGGACAAAGAAAACATCTGCAAATTCGTTGTGCGCCGTGTCGATGAAAGCGGATCGGACGAGATTCATATACCCCTTATGCACAATATTGTCGAGGGCGCATTAGAGTCCGTAAATCCTGCAGTGGCTAAAAGCTACCGTGATTATCGCAATTACAAGCAGGATTTTATCCATATGCTGGATGATGTATACCGCAAAAGTCAGTCCATCATGTACATCGGAGACAAGGAAAATTCCAATACGGATTCTGCCCTTGTAAGTACAAGAAGAAGCCTTATATTTAATGAGCTTAACCGTCAGCTTTATCAAAAGTTTTTTATGACCCAGGAAGAAATCCAGGCCAATAACGACGGATATATTTATATACACGACATGTCCGCAAGGCGAGATACCATGAACTGCTGTCTCTTTGATATCGAAAGCGTTTTAAAGGGCGGCTTTGAGATGGGAAATGTCTGGTATAACGAGCCGAAGACTCTTGACGTAGCCTTTGACGTTATGGGTGATATCATCCTTTCAGCTGCCAGCCAGCAGTACGGCGGATTTACTATAAGCTGTGTTGACAAGATCTTAGAGCCTTATGCTGAAAAGTCCTTTAACAAATATCTTGCCAAGTATCAAAGACTTGGTGTGCCGGACGATCTTGCGGATAAAACGGCGTTTGAGGATATTTCTAAGGAATTTGAACAGGGATTTCAGGGGTGGGAGTACAAGTTTAATACTGTAGCTTCAAGTCGCGGAGATTATCCCTTTATCACTATGACCATTGGCCTTGGACAGAGCCGCTTTGAGAAGCTTGCGGCCATTACCATGCTTAACGTTCGTAAAAACGGACAAGGAAAGAAAGGACATAAAAAACCGGTTCTTTTCCCGAAGATCGTCTTTCTCTACGATGAAAAGCTTCACGGAAAGGGCTGCCCTCTGGAGGATGTATTTGAAGCAGGGGTAGAGTGTTCATCAAGGTCCATGTATCCCGACTGGCTTTCTTTATCGGGAGAGGGTTACGTAGCTTCAATATATCAAAAATACGGACAGGTTATCTCACCGATGGGGTGCAGGGCTTTCCTGTCGCCTTACTTTAAAAGAGGCGGTATACATCCTGCTGATGAAAATGATGAACCTGTTTTTATCGGGCGGTTTAATATAGGTGTTGTATCCCTTCATCTTCCGATGATCCTGGCAAAATCAAGAAAAGAGAACAAGGATTTTTACACCGTACTTGATTATTATCTTGAGATGATCCGCCAGATACATATAAGGACTTATGCATATCTCGGAGAGATGACGGCATCCACAAACCCTCTTGCTTACTGTGAGGGCGGTTTTTACGGCGGCCATCTGGGACTGCATGATAAGATAAAGCCAATCTTAAAGGTTGCGACAGCTTCCTTTGGAATTACGGCTCTCAACGAACTTCAGGAACTCTACAACGGAAAAAGCCTTGTGGAGGACGGCGCCTTTGCCCTTGAAGTTATGGAGCATATAAACAAGAGAGTCACGGAATTTAAAGAAGCGGACGGTAATCTTTACGCAATATACGGAACGCCGGCCGAGAATCTTTGCGGCCTTCAGATTACGCAGTTTAGAAATATCTACGGTATTATTGAAGGCGTTTCCGACAGGCCTTACGTTTCAAACAGCTTTCATTGCCATGTTTCGGAGGACATTACTCCTATTGAGAAACAAGACTATGAAAAGCGGTTTTGGGATCTTTTTAACGGCGGAAAGATCCAGTACGTTAAGTATCCGATAAGCTATAATATCGAAGCAATCAGAACGCTTATAAGACGTGCAATGAAGCTTGGATTTTACGAGGGCGTAAATATGTCCCTTGCTTATTGTGACGACTGTGGGCATGAAGAGCTTGAGATGGATGTTTGCCCTAAGTGCGGAAGCAGAAATCTTACCAAGATTGAGAGAATGAACGGATATCTGTCTTATTCGAGAGTTCACGGCGACACAAGGCTCAACAGCGCAAAGATGGCGGAAATAGCCGACAGAAAATCTATGTAAAAACAGGATGTATTAATGAGATATCATGATATAACAAAAGATGATATGAAAAACGGGGACGGACTTCGGGCTGTTCTTTGGGTCTCCGGGTGCGAACATGCCTGCCCGGGCTGTCAAAATCCTATCACATGGGATCCTGACGACGGACTTATATTTGACGAAAAAGCAAAGGAAGAGCTTTTTGGCATATTAAGTAAAGACTATATAAGCGGTCTTACCTTAAGCGGCGGTGACCCGCTATTTCCCGGAAACAGAAGCGATATTCTTAAGCTGCTTAAAGAAGTAAAGGAATCTTTCCCCGAAAAAACCATTTGGTGCTATACGGGGTATACCTATGAGGATATTAAAGACCTCGAACATATGAAATATATTGACGTTCTTGTAGACGGAAGATTTATAGAAAGCCTTAAGGACAATAAGTACGAATGGGCGGGATCTACTAACCAACGGGTAATCAGACTAAATGAAATGACTAAGGAGAGAACATGAAAGCAGTAGCAAAATTTGAAAAGGTTTCGTTAAATCAGTTTAAAAAGGATATGGGAGATTTTGGCTTTTCTGATGAAAGGTTAAACGAAATATACGAGGGAATCAAGCTTCCTAAGAGAGCTACCGCGTATTCAGCAGGATATGATATATTCTCAACTGTAGATTTTAAGCTTTCCCCCGGAGAGACGATCAAGATCCCTACGGGTATCAGATGCCGCATTAACGAGGATTACGCCCTGTTTATATTCCCGAGAAGCGGTCTTGGATTTAAATACAGACTCCAGCTCAACAATACCGTTGGAGTAGTTGACAGCGATTATTACGGGTCTGACAATGAAGGACATATCTTTGTTAAGATCACTAATGATTCAAATGAAGGTAAAAGCGTGGAGATAAAAACAGGAGATGCTTTTTCCCAGGGTATATTCCTGCAGTACGGTATTACTGAGGATGATGATGCCACCGGAGTAAGAAACGGAGGCTTCGGAAGTACCTCAAAATAGCACATTGTTGTTTTTTAAACGTATTTATGTTATATTTTTACAGATTTGTTTAGCGCTATACATAGGATCAGGCAGTAAGCCGATCCGAAAAGGAGTTTGAATTATGTGGAAATTATTAACCGACAGTTCTTGTGACCTTCCTGAAAGCTTTTATGAGGAAAATGAAATTGGCGTGATCAATCTTACTTGTTTTATTGACGGTGAGGTTGTCTGGGGCAAGGATAAGAAAATTGCCGCTCAGGATTTTTACGCTCGTATGAGAAACGGTGCAAAACCTACTACTTCGCAGGTTAACCCTCAGGAAGCAAAAGCATTTTTTGAAGGTTATATCGGTGAATATAAGGAAATCCTGTATCTTGGGTTTTCATCCGGCCTTTCAGGTACTGTAAACAGCTGCCGTATTGCAGCCGAAGAGATAATGGATGAACATCCCGAGGTTAAGATCATTGTGGTTGACACTCTTTGCGCCGCTATGGGACAGGGACTTTTACTTTACTATGTAAACAAGATGTGGAAAGAGGGAAAGTCTTTAAGAGAAGTTGCGGACTGGGCTGAATCCAACAAAATGAATATGGTTCATCTTTTCACGGTAGACAATCTCTTCGATCTTTGGAGAGGCGGACGTGTTTCAAAGACAAGTGCGTTCCTCGGAACTCTTGCTTCTATTAAGCCTCTTTTACATGTAAACTACGAAGGAAAGCTTATTTCCATTGATAAGGTAAGAGGACGTAAGAAGGCTTTGGCAGGACTCCTTGAGCTTATGGATGAAAAGATGGGAAGCCGTAAAGATCTTAACAAAGAGATGATCATGATAAACCACGGCGACTGTCTTGAAGATGCTGAGCTTTTAAGAGATATGATCAAGGAGCGTTTTGGATTTGAGAATTGTATGATCAACAACTTAAGCCCTGTTATCGGCGGACATACAGGCCCCAGTCTTATCGCTTTATTCTTTATAGGAGACATAAGATAAATGGACAGTTCTTTGATGACAGATTCTATTCAAAGAGCAAGGGAACTTGTTTCCGGGCTTAAGGCGAAGCTCGGAAGAGTTCCTACGGCATGTGTAGTTACATTTGGATGCCAGATGAACGCACGTGATTCTGAAAAGCTTACCGGTATATTAATACAGGCAGGCTTTTTAATTGTTGAAGAAGAATCTGCGGATTTTGTTATTTATAATACCTGTACCGTAAGGGACAACGCCAATCAGCGCGTATACGGAAGACTCGGATATGTTGGGGGACTCAAAAAGAAAAATCCCCATATGAAGATTGCTCTTTGCGGCTGTATGATGCAGGAACCAACGGTTATAGAAAAGATTAAAAAGACCTATAGATTTGTAGATCTTGTTTTTGGTACGCATAATCTTTATAAATTTCCCGAATATCTTGTCAGCTGCCTTTCACAGGACGGACAGATAATCGACATTTGGGATAAGCCTGACGAGATAGAAGAGAATCTTCCTACCGTAAGGAAGTATCCTTTTAAATCCGGCGTTAATATTATGTTTGGATGCAATAATTTCTGTACTTACTGCATTGTTCCTTACGTAAGAGGCCGCGAAAGAAGCAGAGAACCTAAGGAGATTATAAAAGAGTGCGAAAGACTTGTTTCTGAGGGCGTTACTGAAGTTATGCTCCTTGGACAGAATGTTAATTCCTATGGAAGAGGACTGGAAAATCCCATATCTTTCCCCGAGCTGTTAAAAGAGGTTGAAAAGATTGAAGGAATAAAGAGGATCCGTTTTATGACCTCGCATCCAAAGGATCTTTCGGACGAACTTATAGAGACTATTAAGAACTCTGATAAAATCTGCAGACATATTCATCTGCCTCTTCAGTCCGGATCTTCAAAGATCTTAAAGGCTATGAACAGATGCTATGACAAGGAAAGATACCTTGAAGTTGCGGAAAAGATAAGGCGCGAGATTCCGGATGTATCTATTACGACGGATATTATTGTCGGTTTCCCGGGAGAAACCCCCGAAGATGTTGATGAGACGATTGACGTTATCCGCCGCGTTGAATATGATAATGCCTTTACCTTTATCTATTCCAAGAGAACAGGTACCCCTGCTTCATCTATGGAAAATCAGGTTCCTGAAGAAGAGAGCCATAAGCAGTTTGACAGAGTTCTTGCAGAGGTACAAAAGTACGCCAAGAAGCAAAGCTCAAGATTTGAGGGACGCGTTATGGAGGCTCTTGTTGAGGAGGTTAACGAAAATGACAGCAGTCTCGTTACCGGAAGGCTTTCAAACAATATCATCGTTCATTTCCCGGGAAGCGCCGATATGGTTGGAAAATACGTTAATGTAAAGCTTAATGAGTGTAAGGGATTCTATTATCTCGGAGAGGCTGTCTGTGAGTAATATAAAAATGATATTTAAAAGCAAAGCCGTGCTTTTATGATAAAAATTATTGGTTTTACAAAGCCTTATTAAGCAATTCTTTATATACAAATACAATATTTTGCGATAAAATAACCATGTATGTACTAAATTTAGTGTACATGGTTATTTTTGATTTAGACTATTATATAGACTGTTTGGAAGAAAAAATATGCTGACTGAAGAAGAGATAAGTAAATTATCACCGATGATGCAAAAGTACCTTGAGACTAAAAAGGAGTACCAGGATTGCATCCTTTTTTACAGACTCGGTGATTTCTATGAGATGTTTTTTGAAGACGCCGAACTTGTATCAAAGGAGTTAGAGCTTACTCTTACGGGTAAAAGCTGCGGCCTTGACGAGAGAGCTCCGATGTGCGGTATCCCTTTTCATGCCGTTGATTCATATCTTCCCAGGCTTGTATCAAGGGGATATAAAGTTGCTATCTGCGAGCAGGTAGAGGATCCTAAGCTTGCAAAAGGCCTTGTAAAAAGGGAAGTTATAAGGATTGTTACCCCCGGTACGAATACCAATTTAGCCAGTCTTGATTCAAATAAAAACAATTACTGCTTTGGGGTTTATTATTCAGACAACAAGATCGGTATTGCGGTTTCTGACGTATCTACAGGAGACTTTTTCCTTACAGAGGTTGATGATCTTTCCAAGCTTCGGGATGAGATTGCCAAGTTTGAGCCAAGCGAGATAACATGCAACGAATCCTTTTATCTTTGCGGTGATTTTATAAATGATCTGAAGGAAAGGCTTCATATTCCTTTTACAACACTTGATTCACACCTTTTTGATGATACTTTTTGCAAGAATCTGCTCACAGAGCATTTTCACGTAAGCAGTCTTGTGGGACTTGGAGTAGAGGACTTTTCCTACGGAATTATAGCTGCCGGCTCTCTTCTTAAGTACCTTTACGATACGCAAAAGACAGAGCTTTCGCATATTACGCATTTAACCCCTTACGTATCAAGTAAGTATATGCTTATAGATTCTTCCACAAGAAGAAACCTTGAGCTTACCGAAACTCTTCGTGAAAAGCAAAAGAGAGGGTCCTTGCTTTGGGTACTTGATAAGACTAAGACCGCTATGGGCGGAAGACTTTTAAGGTCCACCATAGAGCAGCCTCTTATCGATATAAACGAGATGAACAAAAGGCTTGATGCCATTGAAGACTTTAACAGTCACGCTATTTCCAGAGACGAGATAAGAGAATATCTTAATCCTATTTATGACCTCGAAAGGCTGCTTGGTAGAGTTGCTTTTAAGACAGCTAATCCCAGAGATCTTTTGGCGTTTAAGAACTCGCTTTCCATGCTTCCACAGATAAAGATCGCCTTAAAGGATTTTGACAGCGATACATTAAAGGCTGTGGATGAAGAAATTGACGGCCTTGAAGATATTACGGGGCTTATTGAAAGAGCAATTTCGGAAGATGCGCCTCTTACTCTTTATGACGGCGGTATCATAAAAAATGATTTCAGCGAGGATATAGACAGGCTGCGTGTTGCCAAAAATGAAGGCAAAAGCTGGCTTGCTGCATACGAAGAGGAAGAAAGAGAAAAGACAGGTATTAAGAATCTTAGGATCAAATACCACAGAGCCTTCGGATACTATTTTGAGGTTACAAATTCTTATTCCGATATGGTCCCCGACTATTTCGTCAGAAGACAGACCTTGACGAATGCCGAGAGATACTCTACCGCTAAACTCAGCGAGCTTGAAGATACTATTTTAAACTCCGAGGAAAAGCTTTTTAGACTTGAGCATGATATCTTTTGTGAGATAAGAGACTCTATAGGCGCGGAGATGGAGAGGATCCAAAAGACCGCCAAGGCAGTAGCTGAACTTGATATGTTAGCGAGCCTTGCTTATGTTTCCGAAAAGAACAGATACGTAAGACCTAAGCTTAACGATAAAGGCATCATCGATATCAAAGACGGAAGACATCCGGTTGTAGAACAGATGTTAAACGGCGGGCTCTTTGTTGAAAACGACACCTATCTCGATACAAAGAACAACTGCATTAGCATCATAACCGGCCCCAATATGGCCGGAAAGTCAACTTATATGCGTCAGAGCGCTCTTATAGTACTTATGGCACAGATAGGATGTTTTGTTCCGGCTAAGAGCGCAAATATCGGCATAGTAGACAGGATTTTTACCAGAGTAGGCGCATCAGACGATCTTGCCAGCGGCCAGTCCACATTTATGGTGGAGATGAATGAGGTTTCCAATATCCTTAGAAACGCTACTTCCAAGAGCCTTCTTATATTGGACGAGATTGGAAGAGGAACATCCACCTTTGACGGACTTTCAATTGCCTGGGCTGTGATCGAGCATATATCAAACACCAATATACTGGGAGCAAGGACGCTTTTTGCCACACATTACCATGAACTTACGGAGCTTGAGGGAAAGATAAGCAATGTTAATAACTATTGCATAGCCGTCAGAGAATCCGGAGATGATATTGTCTTTTTAAGAAAGATAATCAAGGGTGGAGCAGACAGAAGCTACGGTATTCAGGTGGCAAGGCTTGCGGGCGTTCCGGATATGGTAATAGACAGAGCAAAAGAAATTGCCGAGCAGCTTTCGGATAACGATATTACAGAAAAAATTCAGGCCATAAGCGTGAATTCTTCCGGCGAAAAGGTTAAGAAAAAGACTGAAAAGTTAGATGATGTGGATCTTGGACAGATGAGCTTTTTCGAGACGGTTAAGGATGAAGACGTATTAAAGGAACTTGCGGAAATCAATATTTCGACTTTGACACCTCTTGATGCTTTAAATACGCTCTATAAGCTTCAAAATAAGATAAATAACAGATTTAGTTTTGGGGATAAGTAATAAATGCCTATTCAAGTATTAGACAATGAAACAATAGACAAGATCGCTGCCGGAGAAGTTGTTGAAAGGCCTTCGAGCGTTGTAAAAGAGCTGGTTGAAAACTCCATTGACGCAGGGGCAAACGCCATAACGGTAGAGATAAAGGACGGCGGTATTTCCTACATCAGAGTCAGCGACAACGGATGCGGTATTCCTTCAAAGGAACTTCGGACAGCGTTCCTTAGGCATGCTACCAGCAAGATAAGCTCATCGGAGGACCTTTCAAAGGTTACAAGCCTCGGATTTAGAGGAGAAGCATTATCTTCGATAGCCGCAGTCTCGATGCTTGAAGTGATTACCAAAACTGAAAGCGACCTTGTTGGAACAAGGATAGTTTTGGAGGGAGCGACAGAGAAAAACTGTGAGGAAGTCGGTGCCCCGAACGGAACCACATTTTTTGTAAGAAATATCTTTTACAATACTCCTGTTCGCAAGAAATTCCTTAAATCGGCCGTTACCGAAGCGGGATATATTTCGGATCTGATGGAGCACCTTGCTTTATCCCATCCCGATATAGCTTTTCAGTTCACCATCGGTTCGCAAACAAGATTCCATACTTCCGGAAACGGAGATATGAAAGAAGTTATTTACCGCATATACGGAAGGGAAGTAGCGAATGCGGTAATACCGATAGATGTAACCAAAGGTGATCTTCATATTAAAGGCTTTCTCGGAAAGCCCGAACAGGTAAGATCAAACAGAAACTTTGAGATTTACTTTATAAACGGAAGATTTATACGTAGCAACCTTATTGCAAGAGCTATAGAAGAAGGCTTCAGGGAGTATTTGATGCTTCATAAATTCCCGGTTTGTTTTTTATCTTTAGAGCTTGAGCCGGGGAATGTTGATGTTAATGTCCATCCTACGAAGATGGACGTTAGGTTTTCCGACGGACCCGGATTCTTTGCAAAACTCTCGGAAGCTATCTTTGATACTTTAAAATCCAGAGAGATGATACCCGGGCATGTCCTTGACAAGCCCTCCGAGATTAAAAAAGCTGAGGCGGAAGGCTTAAAGGAAGCAAGAAAGGGTGTTAACCCGGAACCTTTCCTTGTACCTAACAATCCCGAAAGAAAAATTTCTGTTTACAGCGAAAAGCCTGCCGAAACAGTTCCGGTTTTTAAAGAAAAGTCCGCAGAGTTTTTTTACAGCGAAGATGCCGAAAAGCCTTCAAAGGTAGCTGAAGAGTTCTTCACCGACAATACAGTTTTCGAGGAAAAAGAGACTCCTAAAGTTAAAGAGATTACCGAAGAAAAAGAGGTTTTCGAGACAAGGGAAATTTCCGAGGAAAAAGAGGTTTCCGAGGTCAATATAGAGCCCAAGGCACCGCAGATTACAGACATTAAGCAGACAGATCTTTTTGAAGATAAGATATTAACTGTTGAAAATCGCAAAAAATACCGTATAATAGGACAGGTGTTTGAAACCTTCTGGCTTATACAGTACGACAGAAAGCTTTTTATAATCGACCAGCATGCGGCCCATGAAAAAGTCAATTACGAGCGGATGATGGAGCGTTTCCGTAAAAAGGAGATTGTTTCACAGACCCTGCTTCCGCCGATAATCGTATCTTTAAACGGCGCAGAGGAAAATGTATATCTTACAAATAAAGATGCTTTCGCTGCCTTAGGATTTGAGATTGAAAACTTCGGCGGAAATGAATATGCGCTGAGAGCCGTTCCCGTAGATCTTTACGGACATTCGGAAAAAGAGCTGTTTCTTACCGTGCTTGATGAGCTTGCGGAAGGAAATTCAAGAGGAAGCTATCTTGCAATCGAGGAAAGAATTGCCGACATGGCCTGCAAGGCTTCGATAAAAGGCGGCGACATAATCTCCGGGGATGAAGTAGAAGCCCTGATAGATGAGCTCCTTTCGCTGGAAAACCCTTATAACTGTCCTCACGGCAGGCCCACCATCATCGTTATTACCGAAAGCGAGATGGAAAAGAAGTTTAAGCGTATTGTAGACTGATAATATGAATCGTAAACCACTTATCATAATAGCCGGCCCCACTGCGGTCGGTAAGACAGAAATCTCGATCAATCTCGCAAGGGCTGTTTCCGGCGAGATTATTTCTGCTGACTCGGTACAGGTTTATAAGGGGATGGATATCGGTTCCGCAAAGATTAAAAAAGAAGAAATGGGCGGGGTGCCGCACCATCTTATAGATATCCTAGAACCGGAAGATGATTTTAATGTTGCCCTGTTTAAGGACCTGGTAATAAAGGCGCTGGATGAAATCTATAGCAGAGGACATATTCCGATACTTGTCGGAGGTACAGGCTTTTATATCCAGGCAGTACTTAAAAATGTTGATTTTTCAAAAGGGCCATCGGATCCGGAATATCGGGAAGAACTCGAAAAGTTTGCATCCCAAAAAGGAGCCGGGGCGCTGCATGAATGTTTAAAAGAAGTTGACCCCCAAGCGGCCAAAGCCATTCCTTCCGGAAATGTCAAAAGAGTTATAAGAGCTCTGGAGTATTTTAAGGTTACGGGAGAAAAGATTTCTGTCCATAATGAAATAGAGAAAAATAAAGAGCCTGAGTTTGATCAAAGATTCTTTGTTTTAAATGATGAGAGAGAGGTTTTATACAAAAGGATAGATGAGCGTGTTGATAAGATGATGGACGCCGGTCTTCTTTTTGAGGTTAAATCTTTGTTTGAGAAAAAAGTCCCAAGAGAAGCTGTAAGCATGCAGTCTCTCGGATACAGGCAGCTTTATGAATATTTATACGGTGAGTGCTCTCTTGAAGAAGCCGTCTATCAGATAAAGCTTCAGACAAGGCACTTTGCAAAGCGCCAGATAACCTGGTTTAAAAGAGAAAAAGATGTTATCTGGGTTAATAAAAACGAATTTGGAAGAGATGAAAGAAAAATACTTGCATTTATGCTCTCTAAATGTGATGGAATTAATATAGACGGAGAAAATGATGAACAGTGATTTAAAAAATATTTACAGTAGTTTAGGTATATCCGACAGAGTATTTGAGTTCGGAGAAAAGACTCTTGATGCTTTAAAGGAAAGATTTGAAAAGATTGATGAAGTGGCTGAGATCAATCAGCTAAAAGTTCTTGCGGCTCTTCAAAAGAATCAGGTTTCCGAGGCTTGCCTTCACGGTACCAGCGGTTATGGATACAATGATATGGGAAGGGAAAAGTTAGAGGCTGTTTACGCCGATATCTTTCATACCGAGGATGCTCTTGTAAGGCCCCAGATAACCTGCGGGACTCATGCTCTTGCCCTTGCTCTTATGAGTAACTTAAGGCCCGGAGATGAGCTTTTAAGCCCCGTGGGAAAGCCGTATGATACTTTGGAAGAAGTAATCGGAATAAGACCCTCCGCTGGATCGCTTGCGGAGTACGGAGTCTCTTACAAGCAAGTAGATCTTTTACCGGACGGCGGATTTGACTGGGAAGGTATTAAGGCGGCCGTCGGTCCTAAGACAAAGCTTGTTACTATTCAAAGGTCAAAGGGATACCAGACAAGACATACTCTTTCGGTTTCGGAGATCGGAGAGCTTATAAGCTTTATAAAGAATATTAAGAGCGATGTTATCTGTATGGTTGATAACTGCTACGGCGAGTTTGTTGAGACTATTGAACCTTCGGATGTGGGGGCTGATATGTGCGTAGGAAGCCTTATTAAGAATCCCGGAGGCGGACTGGCTCCTATCGGCGGATATATAGCCGGAAGGAAGTCCTGCGTTGAAAATGCGGCTTACAGGCTCACTTCACCCGGGCTCGGAAAGGAAGTCGGAGCTTCTCTCGGCATACTTCAGAGTTTTTATCAGGGACTATTCCTTTCTCCGACAGTCACCGCTTCAGCATTAAAGAGCGCTATCTTTGGAGCAAATATTTATGAAAAGCTAGGATTTTCAGTTCTTCCAAACAGTACAGAAGACCGCCACGATATTATTCAGGCCATAACCTTTGGAAGAGCAGACGCCGTTGAAGCCTTTTGCAGAGGAATACAGGCCGCGGCGCCTATAGATTCCCATGTAACCCCTATTCCATGGGATATGCCGGGATATGATGCTCCCGTAATTATGGCGGCCGGAGCTTTTGTATCCGGATCGTCTATAGAGCTTTCTGCGGACGGCCCAATTAAGCCGCCCTATGCAGTGTATTTCCAGGGCGGACTTACCTGGCCTCACGGTAAATTCGGCATTTTAAAATCTTTGCAATCCCTTGTGGATAATGGCATAGTTTTATGGTAAAATAAAATCTGTTTAATCCCTCTTAAGTCCCCGAAGAAGATTTGGGAGGTATATGAATAATTTAAAAACTGAACAGCCTTATGAAAAGTTTGTAAAGTATGGAGCCTTTTCACTATCGGAGAGTGAACTCTTAGCGATAATACTCCGTACCGGAACCAAGGAACATGATGCGACAGACGTTGCAAGGCAGGTGCTTAGTCTCGGAAAGTATCCGAGAGAAGGGCTTCTTTCCCTCTATGACCTTAGTCTTGACGATCTTTGTAAAGTAAAGGGAGTCGGAAAAGTAAAGGCTATTAAGCTTAAAGCCCTTGCCGAATTGTCTATGAGGATGCACAGAGCCTGCGCCGAAAGCTCCTTCAGAGCAGATAAGCCCTCTACGGTAGCCGACTACTTTATGGAGGATCTAAGACATTTAAGCCATGAAACGGTTGTGCTGTGCGGACTTGATACTAAGCTTAAGCTTATTTTCAGCTCGAAGATCTCTGTAGGAAACGTCAATGCATCCGTTATTTCTCCGAGAAGTATTTTCATCGAAGCCCTGTCCGGAAAGGCGGTTTCGATCATCCTTCTTCATAACCACCCCAGCGGAGATCCTACTCCAAGCAAGTCGGATATGGAGTTTACCGAGATGGTGGCAAAGGCGGGAGAGTTCCTTGAGATAAGACTTCTTGACCATATCGTTATCGGTGACAACCGATATTTCAGCTTTATGGAAGAGGGTTTATTACAAACAAAAAGGCGGAAGGAATGAAATGAGTAACGCATTCGGTATTGATCTGGGAACAAACAATATAAAGATCTATTCCCTTGCAAATGATGACATTATGGTTCAAAAGAACCTTATTGCAATTCAAAATAAAAATACGATCTTTGCATACGGAGACTCTGCATACGATATGTATGAGAAGGCTCCGGCTAATTTTGATATCACTTTCCCCGTTAACAACGGAGTTATTTCCGATCTTAACAATATGGAGACCCTTATTAAATTCTTTATAAGCGATCTTCAGGACGGACAGCTTAAGCCCGCAGACTTTATTGTTGCGGTACCTACTGATATTACCGATGTTGAAAAAAGAGCTTTTTACGATCTTATTAAAGAAGCTAACGTTAAGGGAAAGAAAATCCTTGTTGCCGACAAAGCGGTTGCCGATGGTCTCGGAATGGGACTTGACGTTAAGAGTACGCAGGGAATAATGGTAGTAGACGTTGGATATGAGACTACCGAAATTTCCGTTATTTCTTTGGGAGGAATCGTTCTTAACAGACTTCTTAATGTCGGAGGTCTTGCTTTTGATGAGAATATCAAGAGCCTTGTCAGAAATGATTTCCACCTTCATATCGGTAACAAATCCGCTGAGTTTATAAAGTGTTCCCTTACCCAGCATGAAGCTGAAGGTAAGCCTGTTACGGTATACGGAAGAGACGTTGTGACCGGTCTTCCCGTCGAGAGAGATATTCCGACTGAGCTTGTGGACAAGTCGCTTATGACCGAGTTTGAAAAGATTGTTGATGCCATAAAGGTATATCTTGATCTTACTCCTCCCGAACTTGCTGCGGACATCTACAAAAACGGAATATATCTTACCGGCGGAGCATCTCAGGTAAATCACCTTGTTGAGGCTATCGGAAACGGAACAAAGCTTAAAGTTAACGCTACTTCCAATCCCATGACAACAGTTGCGGAGGGACTTGGCAGAATGCTCAAGGAAAGCTATTACCAGAGCATTGCATATTCTGTTGAAGGAATGAGTAAATGAGCCCTGTAGTTAAACCAAAAAAGGAGAAATTTACTTTTCCGGGTAAATATCTCCTTTTAATTTTTTCAATCTTAAGTATAGCTCTTATGGTGGTAACCTACGGCACTACGGCCTTTGACGGACCGTTTAATACTGTCGTGGGATATGTTGTCGTACCCTTTGAAAAGGGAATCGGAAGACTCGGTGAGTGGCTTTCAAACCGTTCCGAAGAGTTTACGGATGTCAAAAGACTGCTTGCTGAAAATGAAGAGCTGAAAAATGAGATCACTAAGCTTACTGAAGAAAATGCCATCCTCAGCCAGGAAAGGTATGAACTTAACTCGCTTCGGTCTTTATTTGAACTTAGCAACGAATACGATTCTTATAACAAAGTCGGCGCCCGGATCATTGCCAAAGACAGCGGAAACTGGTTTTCATCCTTTATAATCGACAAGGGAACAAATGACGGTCTTGAGGTTGATATGAATGTTATTTCCGGCGGCGGTCTTGTGGGAAGTATTACAGGTATCGGCCCCAATTGGGCCAGAGTAAAGGCTATCGTATCCGATAAAAACTTTGTCAGCGGACAGGTTTTGTCTACCGGAGAGACTTTGTTTGTTGAAGGCGACCTTGAGCTTTTAAACAGCAACATTATCTCTTTTTCTATGCTTGAAGATGAAAATGACGCTGTAGTTGTAGGAGATAAGGTTGTTACAAGTAAGATAAGCGATAAATATCTTCCGGGTATACTTATCGGATTTATACAGTATATCGAAAATGACAACAACAATCTTACCAAGTCGGGCTATATCACGCCTGCGGTTGATTTTGAGCATATGTCCGAAGTACTTGTTATTACCGACATGAAAAATAATGATTACGAGTAATCTTTGAAGTATGATTAGAAGAATAATAATGGTTTTGGGAGCATTTATCATCTTTTTGCTTCAAAACTGCGTATTTACACAATTTAATACCGGTGGTATCGTTCCTAATCTTATTCTTCTTATCACCGGGATCTATGGTTTTATGCACGGCGAAAAAGCGGGGCTTATAGCCGGCTTTCTTCTTGGGCTTGGATTCGATATTTTTTACGGCGATATAATTGGGCTTCACGCTCTTATTTTTATGTACATCGGTTACATCAACGGGAAATTCTGCGGAATATACTATCCCGAAGATATCAAGCTTCCGCTGCTTCTTATCTTCCTCAGCAATATTTCCTGCGGTGTACTTGATTATATTTTCGGGTATCTTATCAGGGGAAGAGTGCATTTCTCCTACTATTTTGGGCACATAATCTTTCCGGAGATGCTTTATACGATGCTCATAACCATAATTCTGTATCCTATTATTGTATTGATATATAACGCCTTTGAAAAAAGGGAAGTCAGGAAAGAGGCCTAAAGGGTGTTTAACAGCTTCAGAGAAAGA
>ODAI013727063.1_pt1 | contig 26883 bp, 19 predicted proteins | sample 1539321 | NCBI WGS metagenome assembly ODAI01 (sample SAMN02144231, study PRJEB22623) | gut metagenome | biome: sheep rumen | host: Ovis aries | place: New Zealand
AACGCTGAAACATCCCGCACCTCTTACACCTCCCACACCCAGCTGGGTGTGGCGGGGGGGGGGGGGGAGGGGAAAAAAGGACATATTACAACAATATAAAAAAATGAAGCTGAAAACCAATCTAATAACCGCGCTACAACGTGATGAAACAGTCGGAGGAGGACCGCTCCCGCCACAGCATGGAGGGTCCTGGCAAGTCTACGGCAGCTCCTGGCAAGTCTACGGAAGCTCCTGACGATTGCCAGGAGCTTCCATGGAGCAGAAAGAAGCCTCTTTACGGCTGCCATGAAAATGCCGCTTGGCAGAAAGAATCGCCACCAGACAGATGGTGGTTACCCTACGCCCTCAACGCCCGCATGGCATTGAGGACGGCGAGGACGGTGACACCCACGTCGGCGAAGACGGCGAGCCACATGGTGGCCAGGCCGAAAGTGGCGAGGATGAGCACGGCCACCTTGACCCCGATGGCAAACCAGACATTCTGACGGGCGATGGCGAGGGTGCGACGGGCGATACGGACGGCCAGGGCGATCTTCGACGGACGGTCGTCCATCAGCACCACGTCGGCAGCCTCGATGGCGGCATCGGAGCCCAGCCCTCCCATGGCGATGCCGACATCGGCACTGGCCAGCACGGGAGCATCGTTGATGCCGTCGCCCACGAAGGCCACGGGAGATTTGAGATTTGAACTTTCCATATAGGCCACCTTGTCGGCAGGCAGGAGCCCGGCATGATACTCATCGAGTGCGAGCTGACTGGCCACATGGGCAGCCACCTCAGGACGGTCGCCAGTGAGCATGACCGTGCGGTCGACGCCCAGGCGACGGAGCTGGGCGATGGCCTCGGCGGCATCGGGCTTGACCTGATCGCGGATGACGATGTGGCCGGCGTAGGTAAAGGAAACCTCCCCCGCCCCTTCCTGTAGGAGGGGAGATATGGCGACATGGATGACGGTGCCCGTATCGTGGTCGGCCTGACACTGGGCACAGTCGTGCCAGCGGGCCCCCACGGCATCCATCAGCTTCGTATTACCCACTGAGACCAGACGTCCCTCGACACGGGCACGGATACCCTGGCCTGCTATCTCCTCGACATCGGTGACGCGGCAGCCGTCGGAGGCCTCGTCGGGGAAGGCGTCGCGCAGCGCGGCAGCTATGGGATGGGTGGAGAAATGCTCTACGTGGGCGGCGAGATGGAGCAACTGGTGCTCGTCAATATGGTCGGGATGGACGGCAGAGACGGCAAACTGTCCGTGGGTGAGCGTGCCCGTCTTGTCGAAGACCACGGTGCGGAGCTTGGAGAGCACATCCATGTAATTGGCCCCCTTGACGAGGATGCCCTGACGCGAGGCTCCTCCGATGCCGCCGAAGAAGGTGAGCGGCACGCTGATGACAAGGGCGCAAGGACAACTGACCACGAGGAACATCAGGGCGCGGTAAATCCATTGAACATTGAACATTGAAGATTGAGCAATGAACATTGACCATAGATTGGGGAGGATGGCCAGGGCAAGGGCTGCGAAGACCACCACAGGGGTGTAAATGCGGGCGAAGCGGGTGATGAAGGCCTCGCTCTGCGACTTGTGCTCGCCTGCATGCTCGACGAGCTGGATGATCTTCGAGACGGTGCTCTCGCCGAAGGGCTTGGTGACCCGTACACGGAGGACGCCGGAGAGATTGACACAGCCGGAGACGACCTCGTCGCCCACGGCTACGTCGCGAGGCAGCGACTCTCCCGTCAGCGCCACCGTATTGAGGGCAGAGCCGCCCTCAGTGACGATGCCGTCGAGAGGAACTTTCTCACCAGGACGGATGACGATGATATCCCCTACCCCAACCTCTTCGGGACTGACATCGCGGTCGCCCAGATGAGCCACGTCGGGCCGGATGTCCATCAGATGGCTGATGCTCTGACGGCTCTTGCCCTCGGCATAGCCCTCGAAGAGCTCGCCCACCTGGAAAAAGAGCATGACGAAGACCGCCTCGGGGAACTGGGTCTCGGCACCAGGCAGGAAGCCGATGCAGAGGGCTCCGATAGTGGCGACGGACATGAGGAAATGCTCGTTGAAGGCATCGCCATGGGTAATCCCCTCCCACGCCTCATGGAGCGTCTCATGGCCTATTAATAAATAAGGTACAAGATAGACGAGCAGCAGCTGCCACTTAGTCAATTGAACATTGAACATTGAACATTGAACATTGGAAGTTGACAGGTATTCAATGAGTACGGCGATGGCAAGCAGGATGGCCGTAACGACGATGAGCGTGAGCTGTTTCTTCAGGCCGCCCTCTTCATGGTGGTGGTGTTCGTGCTCGTGGTGATGATGTTCGTGCTCGTGAGAGCAGCAATTACAATGTTGATGTGCCATATCTTTACAGTTTGATTGATTTCACGCTGCAAAGGTACGGCACATCCGGTGCAACTTGGTTGCAAAGGCTATTTATAGCACTCGAAAATGGTGTCGACAGTCTTTTCGGGCATCTTCTTAGTCAGCAGACTGACGATGAGCACCACGGGGAATCCACCCACCATGGCGATGGCGCCGCAGTTGATGGGGTTGATGGGATTGCCCAGCAGCATGTTGACCACCGTGAGGCCCACGCCCCAGATGAAGCAGGCCCAGACAGAGGCCGTGGTGACGCCGCGCCAATAAAGGCCCAGCATGAACGGAGCCAGGAAGGCACCCGCCAGCGCACCCCACGAGATGCCCATCAGCTGGGCGATGAACGTCGGGGGATTGAGGGCGATGAGCAGTGAGATGGCGATGAAGAACATGATGAGCACGCGCATCACCACTACCTTACGGCGCTCGATCTTCTCAGCCACAATATCGTCGATGGCACCCTCCTCCACCTCGCCAGGCAGCGACTTCTTGTCGCGGTAGATGAGGTCGAGAGTCATCGTGGAGGAAGAGGTGAGCACGAGCGATGCCAGCGTCGACATCGATGCCGAGAGCACCAGCAGCACCACCAGGGCGATGAGCACGTCGGGCAGGGTGACAAGCATGGCGGGCACGATGGAGTCGTAGGCTATCTTGCCGTTGACGATGACGGGATCATACAGACGCCCAAAGCCGCCAAGGAAATAACAGCCGCCAGCCACGATGAAGGCGAAGACGGTGGAGATGACGGTGCCGCGACGGATGGCACTCTCATCGGTGATGCTGTAGAACTTACCCACCATCTGGGGCAGTCCCATCGTGCCGAGCGACGTCAGGATGACCACGCCCAGGAGTCCCCAGGGATCAGGACCGAACCACGAGGCGAAGCCACCGTTGACACTGGGATCGGCATCGCTGGGCAGCAGGGCCAGCTTGTCGACAGCCGCCGAGAGTCCGCCCTGCGCATTGAGTACGGCCAAGATGATAGCCACGATGCCGAAGAGCATGATGATACCCTGGATGAAGTCGTTCATCGCCGTGGCCTTGTAGCCTCCGAGGATGACGTAGACGGCCGTCAGGATGGCCATGATGACGACACAGTATTCGTATGGTATGCCGAAGCCCATCTCGAAGAGTGTCGATATGCCCTTGTAGACACCGGCTGTATAGGGAATCAGGAATACGAAGGCGATGATGGAGGCCACCACGCGGAGTCCCTGGTCGGCAAATCGGGTGCCGAAGAAGTCGGGCATGGTACGCGACTCGATGTGCTGGGTCATCAGCTTGGTGCGCCGCCCCAGCAGCACCCACGCCAGCCAGGAGCCGATGATGGCGTTGCCCACGCCAATCCAAGTGGAGGAGAGGCCGTAACGCCATCCGAACTGTCCGGCATAGCCCACGAAGACCACTGCCGAGAAATAGGAGGTGCCGAAGGCGAAAGCCGTCAGCCACGGGCCTACGGCACGTCCGCCCAATACAAATCCGTCGACACTGCTGGCCTGCTTACGGGTATAGAGTCCCACACCAATCATCACGGCCAGAAAGATGATGGTTAATACGATCTTGATAATCATAATCTTAGAATGCTACTTGAACCTGGGCTTGAAGCCAGTTATAATCCTTGGATGAAATATTCTCGCCACAGAGGCAACGGGTGTACTGCAGCTGCACGCGGCACTTCTTGTAGAACCAGTACTGCAGGCCGAGGGTCAGGTTGGTCTGATCCCAGCCGTCGACCTTGGTATTGCGGTCGAACGTCTCACCGCTGGCCACCACATCGAGGGCATCCACCACGGGAATACATACCGTCGCATAGCCACCACGGGAGCCCACGTCGCCGTCCTGACCTCCGAGCCACTCGGCACGGATGCTGGCAGGACGTGCCTCCTTATACTTACTGCCCGTATAGGGAGCCGTCTTGTACTCGGCACCCACGGAGTAGCGGTTGCGCTTATAGTTGTCGCCCACCTGGATGTCGGGATTCCACTTGGCCGTGCCCACGGCACAGCCCGTGCCCAGATAGCCCGAGGCCACCACACGGAAGCCATCGACTGGGCGCACCTCCAGTTTGGCGATGAAGTCTTTCTGATTGTTCTGGTCCTTACGGTTGATGCCCTGTCCGCTCATCAGTGCCAGATTGTAGCGGAACAAGCCATTCGCCAGGTCGCCGTAAATCTCGAGTCCCATGTCACGACCATAGTTGACGCCGTTGAGCGGGTCGGGGCCTTCGCCAGCGAGATAGAGCACGGCCTGCGAGTAGACGTCAATCAGCTCGAGAGCTGTCGGGGAGAGGGGATTCTCCATCGTGTATGAGTGCTTGAACTGTCCCAGACGCACGGTCAGGGCATTGTTGCGAGTGATGCGGTAGTCGGTGTAGAACTCCTGTACCACGCTCGAGAAGTCGTGCATGAACAGGAACGACCAGCGGTCGGTGATGCGTGCCTTTGCCCATAGCAGGGTTCGTTTAAGGTTGTAGGCATTGGTCTTTTCGCCGTTGGGATCCTGGTAGCTCCAGCCGCCCTGGGCATAGCCGTTGAGGGTAATACGACTCGTGAGCTCCTTCAGCCAGTCGGGTTTCTCACTCTTTGCCTTTTGTTGCCCCATAGCGGCAACGCTACTGAACACTGCCAGTGCCACTGCCAATGTCCGCCACATGAAACTTTGTTTTCTCATCTTTTCATTTGCTTAATTGAAGTTATTTAGTTCATGCGGCGACAAAGGTAGCTATTTTTCCTCAAACACAAAACAATTTGCTCATTTTTTTATCGTTTTGCTTGCAATTTGTCTGGCTTTAGCCTCAGATGGCGACGAAAGTTTGCCTTTGAGGTACTCTTCGATAATCAATCCCGCCATCGGAGCAGCGAGGTCGGCCCCGAATCCACCATGCTCCACATAGACACTCACGGCAATCTTGGGATTATTCATCGGAGCAAAGCCAATGAAGGCAGAATGGTCTTCGCCCGGATTCTCGATGGTACCCGTCTTGCCACAGATGGGATAGCTGGCGCGGATGCTCGTGGCCGTACCTTTCTCGACGGCCAGACGCATACCATCGACAACTATCGGGTAGGCAGTGGGAGCCACCTTCGTCTGGCGCTTGGTCAGATAGCGCTGGTTCTGGGTATTCTTGTGAATATGGGGCACATAGTACCAGCCACGGTTGGCGATGGTGACAGCCAGGTTGCAGAGCTGCAGGGGAGTACAGGTGACATCGCCCTGTCCCATGCCAGCCCACCAGATGGTCTTGCCGTCCCACCCATCCTTATAGCGACGGTTCAGATAGTCGGCGCCAGCGAGCAATCCGCCCTCCTCACCTTTTATATCTATGTGCATTGGCCCGCCGAGTCCCATCGACTGCATGTACGATCGCCAGGTGGTGATGGCCTCCGAGGGCGACTCATACATGAAGTCGTCGTTGATCATTGAGCCGAAGTTGAGTATGAACCAGGTGTTGCAGGAGTGGGCAAGTGCGTCCTTCAGGTTGAGGGGCGAACGGTGCTTGTGGCATCCCACCTTGATCGAGCCATCGGTGATGCCGCCATTGCACTCCACGGTAGTCTCCGGGGTGACGAAACCCTCGGAGAGCATCGCCAGAGCCTGGGCTGTCTTGAAGGTGGAGCCCGGAGCCTGAGGCTTGCCGATGGCCTGGCGCACGTCGGGACCGCTGGGAGTATTGGTAGCCAGACAGAGTATCTCGCCATTGGCGGGGTTGATGGCCACGATGCTGCCCGTCTTGCCTTTCAGCAGACGCTCGCCCAACTGCTGGAGCAGGGGACGAATGGTCAGCTGCCCGTCAGTGGGCAGGCCCTGGGCAGAGACGGGAGCCAGAACGAAAAGGAGGGCTATAGTGATTAGTGAATAGTGAATAGTGAATAATTTGCTACCGCTGTCCATATATTCAATTCTTCAATCCTGGAAATAGACTCGCTTCACACGGTTGCTGACCCCCGTAAGCACCTCGTAGGGAATCGTCCCGAGGGTATCGCTGAGGGCCGTCACAGGCAGGTGCTCGCCGAAGATCTCCACCTTGTCGCCCTCCTGACAGTCAATGCCCGTGACATCAATCATGGCCACATCCATACAGATATTGCCTACGTACTCCGCCTTCTGGCCGTTTACCAAGCAATAGCCGTGGCGATTGCCCAGGTGACGGTTCAGGCCGTCGGCATAGCCTATGGGGATGGCAGCAATCACGGAGTCATGGTCTATCGTGCCCTTACGGCTATAGCCTACTGTCTCGCCAGCCTTCACCTGTCGCATCTGGAGGATGGTGGTCTTGAGGGTGCTGACGGTATGGAGAATGCGGTTGTCGCGTGGGTCCACGCCATAGAGTCCGATGCCCAGGCGACACATATCCATCTGGCGCTCAGGGAAATGCTCGATGCCGGCAGAGTTGTCCATGTGGCGCAGTATCTTGTGGCTGAAGGCACTCTGCAATTTACGGCTTCCCTTGTCGAAGCGCTCGAACTGCAGGGAAGAGAAGTTGTCGAAGTCGTCGCTGTCGGATCCCACGAAATGTGAGAACACCGAACGCGGGATGATGGCCTGCTGATGGGTCAGACGGTCGATGAGCTCGTCGATGTCATGCTCAGGGTCGAAGCCCAGGCGATGCATGCCCGTGTCGAGTTTGATATGTACAGGCCACCCCGTGATACCCTCCTTACGGGCAGCACGGATGAGGGCGTCGAGCAGTCGGAAAGAGTATACCTCGGGTTCGAGATCATAGTCGAACATGGTCTTGAAGGCAGTCATCTCCGGGTTCATAATCATGATATTGGCCGTGATGCCTGCCTTGCGGAGGGTGACGCCCTCATCTGCCACGGCCACGGCGAGATAGTCGACGCGATGATCCTGTAGCGTCTTGGCCACCTCGACGGCTCCCGCACCATAGGCATCGGCCTTGATCATGCACACCATCTTCGTCTCCGGCTTCAGGAACGAACGGTAGTAGTTCAGGTTGTCCACCAGCGCGTTGAGGTTCACCTCGAGGATGGTCTCATGCACCTTCTGCTCCAACTGTTCCGTGATTTGGTCGAAGCCAAACTGACGGGCTCCCTTCAGCAGCACCAGTTCGTTGCGCAGACTGCTAAAGGTATCGCTGGAGAGGAAATGCTGCACATCGGCGAAGAAGCGCTTGTCATCGATACGGATCTTATCTGCCTGCGACGATATCTCGGTGCCGATGCCGATAAACTTGTCGATGCCGCGCTTCACAGCCAGGTCGCTCACTTGGGCATAGAGCGTCTCGGGAGCAATACCACTCTGGAAGATGTCACTGAGGATGAGCGTCTTTCTCTTCGCCTCACGACGATTCATGAAGTCGAGGGCGATATCCAGCGAGTTGACGTCGCTGTTGTAGGAGTCGTTGATCAGGATACAGCCGCGCTGCCCTTCCTTCACTTCCAGACGCATGGCCACCGGCTCCAGGGTAGGCATGCGCTCGGAAAGCTGCTGCGGGGTAATGCCCAGATACAGAGCCACGGCGGCACAGGTGATGGAGTTCTCGATGCTGGCCTCATCCACGAAGGGTATCTCGTAGTGGAACTCCTCGCCCCGCCATACGTAAGTGATCGTAGTAGCATCCTGCACCGTCTCCTCGGACTTCACGAAGAGAGCCGCCTGTTCGTCACAGGTAGACCAGGATATCTTCTCGCCGCGATACTGCATCCTACGGATACAACGGCTCACGATGTCGCTGTCGGAACAGTAGACCACGGCCCGCGTGTCGTGCATCAGTTCCATCTTCTCCATGCACTTCTCCTCCATCGAACGGAAGTTCTCCTGATGAGCAGCACCCAGGCTGGTGAGCACGCCGATGGTGGGTTGGATGATATCGCGCAGAGCATACATCTCTCCTGGCTGACTGATGCCGGCTTCGAAGATGCCCAGCTCCGTCTGTTCGTTGAGCAGCCATACGGAGAGGGGGACGCCGATCTGAGAATTGTAACTGCGGGGAGAGCGCACGATGCGCTGCGAGGGCAAGAGCAACTGATAGAGCCACTCCTTGACCATCGTCTTGCCATTGGAGCCGGTAATGCCCACCACGGGGATATTGAACTCGTCGCGATGGCGTTCGGCCAGTCGCTGCAGGGCTGCGAGTGTCGATGGCACCTTCAGGTAGTTGGCATCTGTCTCGACATGTTCGGGCAGATGGTCGACTACGAAATTGCGCACGCCCCGGCGATAGAGGTCGTCGATATAGCGATGGCCGTCGTTGCGCTGTGATTTCAGTGCAAAGAACAGCGTTTCTTCCGGGAAACAAAGTGAACGGCTGTCGGTAAGCAACCAGCCTATGCGTGCTTCGGCCGTGCCGAAGCGTCGCGCTCCGATGAGCGTTGTGATCTTCTCTATGGTATAACTATTCATTTGATAAAAGTATGATTTAGCTTTGGATATTTATTCTGGAGAGCCCTGAGCTTTTGCTGGGCTTGCTCCTGGAAACGGATGTATTCAGTAGAGTCGGGATTGAAGGGCTTGTGGCCCAAGGCTTGGCGCACGGGTCGCCACTCTTCGAGGAAGGTCTTGGCTTCGGGTGAGAAACAGGCCTCGACGAGCCGCTCCCAGATATAGTCGACAGCCTGTGCCGACGGGTGCAGCATGTCGGAGGCATAGAAGCGGTAGTCGCGGAGCTCGTCGCAGATAAGCTCGTAGGCTGGGAAATAGGCCACGGGGATCCTGTCTGCTGCCAGCAGCAGGGTGGCCTTGGAGAGCTGGCTTCCATGATAGCCGTACTTGCGATAGCGGATGGGACTGACGGTGAGCACGATGTGCATCTGCGGGTTCATCTGCCGAAGCACCGCTACAGCCTGCTGAAGGTATTCTGCACACTCGTCTACAGTCAGTTCCTCCTCCGTGAATAACGCCTGCGGACGCTTCTGACAGTTGTCTACGATCTCGCCTGTCTCCTTCAGACGGTAGACATGGTTGGTGCCCAGCGTCAGGAAGGCCGTCTGAAAAGAGCCAGTCTCCAGACGCTTGATGGTGTGCAGGATGCTGGCGGGATTGTACATCGTGCCGAAGGGATTGATAGTCACGGGGAATCCCTCCTGACGAAACCTCTGCCCGATACTTTCGGCAAAGCACGACCCCACGAAGAGTATCTCCTCACAGGGCATGATCCTGAATCCCGGATCCTGAATATCGACTATCGTCCTAAACTCCATCTTAGCTTCTACTGATCTGCAGCCCCGTCGTAGAGAGGGTCATATCCACGAAACGGGCATTCCTATTGAGTCTGTTGTCATTGAGAATCTGACGGATACGCACAGCGGCTTCCGGATCTTTAGCTATCATATAGAGATAGCCACCGCCTCCGGCACCAGGCAACTTATAGCCCAGGCACAAGTCGTCGACAAGCTGCGTCAGTGAGGCCACGGCAGGGGGATTGGTACCGCTGTCGAGTGCCTGGTTCTGCTGCCACGTCTTTCCGACGAGTCGTCCCGTCTGGCGGAAGTCGTTGCGTTGGATGGCCTCATACATCTGCATCGTATGCTCTTTCATCCCGCGCAGCAACCGCAGCTCACTATTGTCGTTGAGGAACATGCGGCGTACGATCTCTGCCAGTATGTTCTTCGCCGTACGTGTGATGCCAGTATAATATAATAGGTGGCAAGCCTGATATTCTGGTTGCTGCCACAGATCGTTGGGTAGCCAGCGCACCAACGGGCTCTGGTCGAATCCCCTACCCGTCTGCAACAGCTTCACGCCTCCCAGCACGCCACCGAACTGATCCTGCCAGCCTCCACCCGTGGTGAGCATCTGTTCGAGCATCAGTGTGCGATGCCCTATCTCACTCTTGTCCCAGCCCAGACCGCAGAAGTCGTTAAGTACCCCAAGCACGGTTGCTGCAAGGATGCTGCTCGTGCCCAGTCCACTGCCAGCCGGAATGGCTGAGAGCAGCGTCAGTTCGATACCGCTGCCAAAGGCCTCAAGCTGAGCCTTGAGCGACGTCTGGTGCACATTGGGACCGAACCCTGCCAGTACCAGTGCTGCCTTGGGTATCGAGAAGGGCGACCCTACGTGCATGAAATTGGTCAGTTGTTCGTTGGTCTCCACCACCTCCACGGCTCCCAGATCGATGCTGCGCAACACCAAACGGAACTCTTTCGACGGACGGGCGTATGCCTGCAGTGGAGGCTGTCCGTTGAGCTCGATGGCAAAGTTGATCACATTGCCGCCTTCCATCAGACAATAGGGTGGCGTATCTGTCCATCCTCCTGCGATGTCGATACGTACGGGTGAGCGTCCCCATACGATCTGGTCGTCGTAGACACAGAGGGACGGTTCTTTTGTTATTTCGCGCGAAGTAACAAAAGAACCGTCCCTCTGTGTCAGACCCTGACGCAGCAGGGCAAAGGCCTTGTCGCTGTCGCCACGGAACATGGCGTCGTGGATGCGGGTCATCAGGGGTGCATGCTCGGGTAACGCCTCTGGCAATGGTATCTGCATCTGCTGGAACTCGGCAGCGGCGTCGCCAAGGTCGAGCTGATAGAACACGCTGTGACTCCAGTTACGAGCCAGCGCACTCCAGTTCTTCTTCCGGAACTCACGCCGCTGGGTGAACAGACGGCGCAGGTTGGCCTCCGTAGAAATTTCCTCAGCTGAAATCATCCGCTGACAAGGAGTATCGCTGGTGGGCAGCACCTCAAGGCTGTCGACAACGGGAAACTGCCTGCGCTGCTGCTCTGCTCCCGCAAAGCGGTCGTCAATATGATAGCGGCGCACAGCGTACTGCGTCTCTCCGATGGGTACCACGTCGATACACTCGCCGGGCTGGAGACTCACGTGCCAGTCATTCTCTGGCACGCCTGTGATGATATGGTCGTGGGTGAGCTGCCAATGCTGTCCGATGCAGCTGTTCTCAACCCAGATGTTCGTATTCTCTTCCGTAAAGGCCGTCCTCATCTCGGCATTCTGCACGAAGATGCTGGGGTGTGGCTTACGGTCGTGGTGCATGATCTCACGCTGGTCGTTCACCAGATTCTGGATGGCCAGCGTCGAGGAGATCATCTCGCGCGAGGTACCGAAATGGTAGAACTCACCACCTGCCAATGGCACGATGGCCACACTGAGCTGCCGCAGCTCCTCGTCGACGATCAACGGGTCTGTGCCCAGTGCGCATCCGAACTCGGAATACAGGTCGTACTCCTGTAGCGTACCGTCGGCAGCGTGCGAACGGGCCATCAGCAGTCTGACGGCCTTGTCGCTCAGGAGCCACACACCGATATCCGTCAGGTAGAAGTGGTCGCGCTGCAAGTCGGCAAGGGCCTGCACACTGGGCTTCTGCAGCATCTGCTTCAGTACTGACGGCGACTGTCGGCTACTGACGAACACCCCGTGGTTCTTGGCCACAGAGGCACTGAGCCACAGGCCGTAGCATACGACGTCGGCCTCGGGGATGGGCTGCAGCGGCTGACTCGTGCGTATCAGCACGTCGCCACTGACCACCATGGTGTGGATGCTTTCCGGTGCCATCGTCATGATCTGCTCGTAGAGAGGCAGTTGCAGACTCAGCAGGTCCTGCGACAACCGCTGACCTCGCTCCCATCTGAACACGGGTATCGGCGTGAGTATCTTGCCCGATGGTGCATAGCTGGGCAGTCGGCGGCTCTGTCCTCCAGCATGCAGCAGGATGCGCTTCTCATGGGCGAGCCAACCGTCGAAGTCGGAAGCTTGTTCATGCCTGCAGGCCTCTTCCAACAGCCATGTGGTGCCTCCCCCGCTGCCAAGCTTGTGCCCTACAGGGTCGTTGGTGCAGAAATACTCCTCGTGCGACAGTCCCGTCAGATCGTGGAAACTGTCCACCAGGTTGGGTGGCAAAGACAACAGTTTCTTCATTCCTTCTTACGCCGACGATATTCGATAAAGACTGCTCCGAGCAGCACGCCAAGCAGCAGGGCATACGACATATAGGCAACGGTCTCTGTAGCCTTCACCGACTTCGGTTTGAAGGTGAGCACGATCTCATGCTTGCCAGGCTTCACGTTCAGCGCCCTGAGGATATAGTTCACGCGCCCCAGCTCGGCCTCCTGTCCGTCGACGGTGGCCGTCCACCCAGGATAGTAGATCTCGGAGAACACCACGACACCGCCCTTGCCCGTCAGGCACTCGTATTTCAGTTCGTTGGGCTCGTAGCTCTTGAGTGTCACCAGACTGATCGTGTCCTGAGCGGCGGCCTCTCCCAACTGTGCCTTGAACTTCGCATCGGCCACGGCTTCGTGACGCAGGTCTATCTGGCCTACGCCGTCAATCTCCTCGTTGGCGTTATTCACGTAGCGCACCTTGTCCACCAGCCAGGCATTGCCCAGGGCGAAGGTGTTCTGCAGGGGCACGGTCTGTCCTCCCTGCAGGGGCAGGATGAAGTACTTGGTGTTGAGCATGTTCAGCACGGGCCAGATGCTGTCGCCCTTGATCTTCGTCATGTCGCCGCCATTCTCCGAAACAGCGGTGAATATCTGCTGCATCTCAGGCGAGATATACTGTTCGATCATCTCCTGATAGCGGCGCAGCTTGGCAGCATGGTAGCCGCCGATACTCTTATGGTAGTAGCTGGTCTCGTTCTCGTTGAAGGTGTTCGTCGAGAGGTTCAGCACACGGTAGTCGAGCGCCTTGTCCTGCAGGATGTGCTCATCCGTCTGTGTCATCGCCTGTGGGGCCTCACGCTCTGACTCAGGCACGAACATGGCATCGTTCAGATAGCGCTTGTTCACCGTCCACAGGTCTACCAGGCAGAGCACCAGGATGATGCCGACGGCGTACTCCTTCTTCAGCTTGCCAAACGCTACTGCCAGCAGTACGCCCGTACCTACCAGAATAATATAGAACGAACGCAAGGCATCGCTGGTGAACATCGCCTGGCGCATCTCCGTCAGACTGTTCATCAGTGGCTGCAGGTGTTCTGCAGGAATACCCTTCAGGGCCTGCATCTCACTCGTGGAGATAAAACTGTCGAAAAACATCGAGGGCATCAGTGAGAACAACAGGGCGACAACGCCCGTCAGCAGGAACGAGATACCCACATACTTCATCCTCGGCTTCATCAGCTCCGGCTTGTCAAACAGCTCCTTCAGCGCCAGCATCGCCAGCAGGGGGATGGTGAACTCTGCGATGACGAGTATCGAGGCCACGGTACGGAACTTCGCGTACATCGGCACGTAGTCGATGAAGAAGTCCGTCAGGCCCATGAAGTTCTTACCCCACGAGAGCATGATACTGAGGATTGTGGCTGCCAGTAGTGCCCACTTCACGGGGCCTTTGACAATGAACAGCCCCAGGATAAAGAGCGTCAGCACGAAGGCACCCACATAGACGGGGCCCGACGTGCCGGGCTGTTCGCCCCAGTACTGACCTATCTGGTTGTAGATTTCGATATAGTTGTTGTCAGCGTGCTTCATGGCCGTCTCATTCAGGCTCAGGGGCACGGAGGCTCCGCCCTTGGTATTGGGCACGAGCAGTGTCCACGTCTCTCCGATGCCGTAGCTCCACTGGGTGATGTAGTCGCGCTCCAGGCCACTGCTGGTCTGGTTGGCAGAGTTCTTCTTCACCAGTTCGCTCTTGCCGCGCATGGTCTCCTGACTGTACTGCCATGTATGATAGAGGTTCGACAGGTTCAGGCAGACGGCAATCAGTCCTGCTGCAATGCACGTGAGGGTGGCCTTCACGAAGTGTGCAATCTCTTTCTTGCGGATAGCCTCCACCAACCATCCTATCATCAGGAACAGGATGATGAAGAGATAGTAGTAGGTCATCTGTACGTGGTTGGCATTGATCTCGAAGGCTCCGAAGATGGCTGCTACGAGGAATCCCCACAGGTATTTCCCCCTGTAGGCCAGCACGATACCAGCTATCATCGGTGGCAGATAGGCCAGTGCCCACACCTTCCAGATGTGTCCCGCGGCGATGATGATCAGGAAATAGGTGGAGAAGGCCCAAATGATAGAGCCCAGTGCAGCCAGGTGCTGACGGAAGTCGAAGGCTCGCAGCAGGATATAGAATCCCAGCAGGTAGGCAAACACGTACCACACATTCTCTGGCAACCATAGGTGGTAGGCCTTCGAGAGCATCGACAACTTGTCGGTAGAGTCATACGACGGCGCGGTCTGATACGTTGGCATACCCGAGAAGAGGGCATTGGTCCAGCGGGTGCGCTCTCCCGTGCGCTGATAGTACTCCGAGGCTTCCTGTCCGGCCCCCCGCCCGGCTGAGGCGTCGTGACGGTAAAGAATCCTTCCCTCAATGTCGGCAGGGAAGAAATAGGCGAATGCCAACAGGGCAAACAACACGACTGCCAGCACGTCGGGCAGCCACTTCTTTAATACATCCATAACTTGCAAGTTTCTTTATTTTGTGTGCAAAGGTACAACTTTTTTGTCACGGATGACACGGATTCCACGGATTTTTTATAATTTTGCAGCGAAATATGGAAGAAAACGTCATCAGCAGCCTTCAGAACGCCCGCGTGAAACACGTCGTGGCCTTGCAGCAGAAATCCTCCCTGCGCCGCGAGGAGGGTCTTTTCGTGGTCGAAGGCCAGCGTGAGATAGAGCACTGCATCGCCTGCGGATATGAGGTGGTGGAAGTGTTTACTGTCGACGGTTTACAATCGACTGTTGATTTCCCTGTAACGAGAGTCACACCGCAAGTTTATGAAAAGATGGCCTATAGGGGGAGCACAGAGGGCATTATCGCCATCGTCAAGACCAAGGACCATAGTATTTCATCCGTAAACCGTCAACTGTTATCTGTAAACAATCCTTTAGTGGTAGTCATCGAGAGCGTGGAAAAGCCCGGCAATCTGGGGGCTATCCTGCGCACGGCAGAGGCAGCCCGCGTGGATGCCGTCATCGTGTGCGACCCGCTGACAGACCTCTACAACCCCAACCTCATCCGCGCCAGCATCGGAGGCGTGTTCTGTGTGCCCACTGCCGTCTGTAACTCGCAGGAGTGCATCGCCTTCCTCAAGGAGCGCGGCATCTGCATCCTGACGGCACAACTGCAGGATTCCTACGACTACTACGACTACGACATGCGACAGGCCACGGCCATCGTGATGGGCACCGAGTCGACAGGTCTCACCCAGCAGTGGCGCGACGCTGCTGATGCCCACATCCGCATCCCCATGCTCGGCCGTCTGGATTCGCTCAACGTCAGCGTCTCTGCGGCCATCCTCATGTATGAGGCGGTTAGGCAGAGGAGATTGAGAGATTGAGAGATTGAGAGATTGAGAAATTGAAAGTCCCGATTGAGCGAGAGCCATGATGCTCGCATCAATGGCCGAGCGTGAGGGACTTCGCCCGGCAGGGCAAGATTGAGAAATTGAGAAATATATGAAGATAGGTATGATTGTTGCGATGGACAAGGAGTACAAGCAGCTCCGTCCATTATTCCCCGAAGACAGGCTGATCCTGCAGAAAAGCGGGATAGCCACCGTGAATGCTGCCATACAGACCGTGGAGATGATCCACCAGTACAAGCCCGACTGCATCATCTCCAGCGGATGCGCTGGTGGCAATGGCGACGATATCAACTTGCAGGACGTGGTGGTGAGTTCTGAACTGACCTACCACGACGTGTACTGCGGACGTGCTATCGACGACACAACCGTCTATGGTCAGGTGCAGGGCCTGCCTGTCCGCTATCAGGCTGACCCTTACCTGCTGGAGAAAGCCATACAGGCGGGTGCAAAGCCAGGCCTGATTGTCACTGGCGACTGGTTTGTCGACAGCAAGGAGAAGATGCGCGAGATAGTGGGCCACTTCCCTGATGCCCGTGCCGTCGACATGGAGTCGTGCGCCATCGCACAGGTGTGCCATATCTACAAGGTGCCCTTCATCTCCTTCCGCGTCATCAGCGACATCCCCCTGCGCGACACCGATGCCTCGCAGTACCACGACTTCTGGGACACCATCGTCCAGAATTCCTTCCAGGTCACCAAAACCTTCATCGAGAGTCTGTAGTCTTCAATGTTAAATCTTCAATCCCCAACATGGAAGTCATTCAAAGTTTCACCATAGACCACACCCGTCTGAAACCGGGCATCTACGTCTCACGCGAGGACAAGGGCTTCACCACCTTTGACCTGCGCATCACCGAACCCAACCACGAGCCAGCCGTCGCCCCTGCTGCCATGCACAGCCTGGAGCACCTCATGGCTACCTGGTTCCGCAACTCGCGCGCCAAAGACGATGTCGTCTACGTCGGCCCCATGGGGTGCCTCACGGGCATGTACATCATCATGCTGGGCGAGTATACCGTCGAGGACATGCGCCAGCTCACCATCGAGTGCCTCCAGTGGATCCTCACCCAGCGGGAGGTGCCTGCCACGCGCCCTGAGGCCTGCGGCAACTATCTGCTCCACGACCTGCCCATGTGCCTGTGGGAGTGCCGTCGCTACCTCGACCGTCTGCAGCACGATTTCCACTGCGAGTACTCCAAGCTCCAGATTACCCTCGATGACGGCAAGGTATTCGCTGATGCCTGACAATCCTGACAAACGATAAAAAGACAAAAATCTCCAAAAATCTGACACAAATCTCTTCTACTAAAAAAGATTTATGTCAGATTTTTGGAGATTTTTGTCCCTTTAAAACCTGTAATATCTTAATATTTGAGTCCCATCTGGTAGAGGATGAAGCCGTAGATGTCGGCCTGTTCCTCGAGCACCTTGGCCAGAGGCTTGCCGCCACCGTGACCAGCCTTCGTGTCGATGCGGATGAGCGTGGGAGCATCACCAGCCTGACAGGCCTGAAGGGTAGCAGCAAACTTAAAGGAATGTGCAGGCACCACGCGGTCGTCGTGATCAGCCGTGGTGACGAGCGTAGCCGGATAGCTGGTACCAGGCTTCAGGTTGTGCAGCGGGCTGTAGCCGCGCAGGTACTGGAACATCTCGGGCGAGTCCTCCGACGTGCCGTAGTCCGAAGCCCAGTTCCATCCGATGGTGAACTTATGGTAGCGGAGCATGTCCATCACGCCCACCTGGGGGATGCACACCCGATACAGGTCGGGGCGCTGCGTCATGCAGGCACCCACCAGCAGGCCACCGTTGCTACCTCCCTGGATGGCCAGGCGCTCCGTCGAGGTGTACTTCTCACGGATGAGGTACTCAGCAGCGGCAATGAAGTCGTCGAACACGTTCTGCTTCTGCATCTTCGTACCTGCCACGTGCCACTCCTCGCCATACTCTGAGCCGCCGCGCAGGTTTACCTGGGCATAGATGCCGCCCTTCTCCAGGAAGGGGATACGACTGGATGAGAAGCCCGGGGGTAGCGAGACATTGAAGCCACCATAGCCGTAGAGCAACAGGGGATTCTTGCCGTTGCGCTTCATACCTTTCTTATAGGTGATAAACATAGGTACGCGCGTGCCGTCCTTACTCTCGAAGAAGAGCTGCTCAGAGGTGTAGTCGCTCAGGCGGAAGTTGACCTTGGGCGCCACGAACACCTCACTGCGGTCTGCATCGATGTCGTAGCGGTAGATGGTGCCGGGCACGGTGAACGACGTGTAGGAGAAGAAGCACTCCGGCTCGTCCTTCTCGCCGCTGAAGCTTGCTGAGCCTACGCCAGGCAGGCGGATCTCACGCTGACACTTGCCGTCCATGCCGTAGACATAGGCATGGGTCGAGGCATCCTCGGTGTAGCAGAGGATGATACGTCCGTTGATCAGTGTGACATCCTCTATCACGTCCTTGCCCTGGGGGATGAACTCCTTCCACTCGCTGATGCCGGGATGCTTCAGGTCTGTCACCATCATACGGCCCCTCGGAGCCTGCCAGTTGGTGTAGATATATATCTTATCGCCATCGACGATCGGATAGTAGAAGTAGTCCATGTCGTTGGTCATCTGGATGAACTGCGAGCCAGGCTGTCTGAGGTCTCTCACGAAGAGATTGTTGCCGGCCCCTGCCCCACTCTCGTCCAGGAACATCACCGTCTCCTCCTTGTTCACCTGGATGCCGTAGAAGCGCTGGGGCTGTACGGGATTCTGGAAGAACAGCACGTCAGCTGTCTGGGGCGTGCCCAGCTTGTGATAGTAGATCTTGATGGTCTCGTTGACATTCGAGAACTCCTTGCCCTCCTTGGGGGCATCGTAGGCGCTGTAGTAAAAGCCGTCGCCCAACCAGGTGGCTCCCGAGAACTTAGCCCACTCGATATGGTCGGGCAGCAGCTGCCCCGTCTTGATGTCGATCACGTAGAACTCCTGCCAGTCGCTGCCGCTGCGCGAAATGGCGTAGGCGGCATAGCGTCCGTCGTGCGAGAAGTATACGCCCTTGAGTGCCACCGTCCCGTCGTCGGAGAGCGTGTTGGGGTCAAGGAACGTGCGCTGTTCGCCGTCGAGGGTGTCCATCGTGTAGAGCACGCTCTGGTTCTGCAGCCCGTTGTTCTTGTAGATATACCAGTGTCCGTAGCGCTTGAAGGGCACGCCAATCTTCTCATAGTTGCTCACCTCGCGCAGGCGCTTGAGCAGTTTCTGGCGGAAGGGAATCTTCTGCAGGTAACTGGTAGTCAGACTGTTCTCCGCCTCCACCCAGGCAGCGGTCTCAGCGCTGGTGTCGTCCTCCAGCCAACGGTAAGGGTCGCTCACCTTCTGTCCGAAATACTCATCCACGGTGCCGTCCTTGCGGGTCTCCGGGTAGTGGAGTCCCTGGGCCATGGCCCCTGTCGAAGCCATCATTGCCGTACCCATGATCATCGTTATTAGTCTCATATCACTATTCACTCTTCACTTCTTTATCGCTGCTTTCTTTCTCTGGTCGTGGTCGAGGATGATCTTGCGCATGCGCATCGACTTGGGCGTCACCTCCACCAGCTCGTCTTCCTTGATATACTCCAGGCACTCCTCGAGGCTCATCACCGTCTTGGGGATGATGCGGGCCTTCTCGTCAGTACCCGAGGCACGCACGTTGGTCAGCTGTTTGGCCTTGCACACATTCACCACCAGGTCGTTGTCGTGCACATGCTCGCCCACCACCTGTCCGGCATAGACGTCCTCACCCGGATCGATGAAGAACTTGCCGCGGTCCTGCAGCTTGTCGATGGCGTAGGCAAAGGCGTTGCCCGTGTCCATCGAGATCATCGAACCGTTCACGCGGCGCTCTATTTCGCCCTTGTAGGGCTGGTACTCCTTGAAGCGGTGGGCCATGATAGCCTCTCCCTGGCTGGCCGTCAGCACGTTGGTGCGCAGGCCGATGATACCGCGCGAGGGGATGTCGAACTCGATGTTCACGCGCTCCCCCTGATTCTCCATCGATGTCATCTCGCCCTTGCGGCGCGTCACCATATCAATCATCTTCGAGGAGAACTCCTCGGGCACGTTGATCGTCAGCTCCTCGATAGGCTCGCACTTAACAACTCCGGGATTTCCGGGGGTTCCAGGATTTCCGGATTCATCGAGCCACTTATAGATTACCTGCGGCTGTCCCACCTGCAACTCATAGCCCTCGCGGCGCATCGTCTCCACCAGCACGGAGAGGTGGAGCACGCCACGGCCTGAGACGATCCACTTGTCAGTAGAGTCCTCGAAGGGCTCCACGCGCAGGGCGAGGTTCTTCTCCAGCTCCTTCTCCAGACGGTCGTTGATATGGCGCGAGGTGACAAACTTACCCTCCTTGCCGAAGAAGGGCGAGTCGTTGATGGTGAAGAGCATCGACATCGTAGGCTCGTCGATGGCTATCGGGGCCAGGGGCTCCGGGTTCTCCAAGTCGCAGATGGTGTCGCCGATCTCAAACTTCTCCAGTCCGATCACGGCACAGATGTCGCCACAGTCCACCGAGTCAGTCCTCACGTGGCCCATGCCTTCGAAGGTATGCAGCTCCTTGATCTTGGTCTTCTCCAGCTTGCCGTCGCGGTGGGCGATGGTCACCTGCATGCCGTCCTTCAGCTGTCCGCGGTGCACGCGTCCCACGGCGATACGTCCCTGGTAGCTCGAATAGTCGAGCGAGGTGATGAGCATCTGGGGCGTGCCCTCTATCTGCTGCGGGGCGGGAATCACCTCGATGATCTTGTCGAGCAGATAGGTGATATTGTCAGTGGGCGTCTTCCAGTCCTCGCCCATCCAGCCGTTCTTGGCAGAGCCGTAGACCACGGGGAAGTCCAGCTGGTCTTCGGTGGCATTGAGCGAGAACATCAGGTCGAACACCATCTCGTAGACCTCCTCAGGCCGACAGTTGGGCTTGTCCACCTTGTTGACCACCACGATGGGCTTCAGCCCTATCTGCAGGGCCTTCTGCAGCACGAAGCGCGTCTGGGGCATCGGACCCTCGAAGGCATCCACCAGCAGCAGACAGCCGTCGGCCATGTTCAGCACACGCTCCACCTCGCCTCCGAAGTCAGAGTGTCCCGGGGTGTCGATGATGTTGATCTTCACGCCCTTCCAGTTGATACTCACGTTTTTCGAGAGAATAGTGATGCCTCGCTCCCGTTCGAGGTCGTTGGCGTCCAACACTTGATTGCTGAGGTTCTGTCCCTCACGGAAGAGATTACCTGCCAGCATCATCTTGTCCACGAGCGTCGTCTTGCCGTGGTCTACATGCGCTATGATGGCGATGTTTCTGATATCCTGCATACCTTTTTGATTAAAAACGGGTGCAAAGGTACACATTTTCTGCGAAAAATTTGCGGGAAAGGGGAAAAAGTTGTACCTTTGCACCCGCATTTCGGAAAATCCGGAGCATTCGACGACGTCATCTGTTGTGATTAAGGCAGAAAAGCGTCAGAAGAATGTATGTGCAAACAACAATTAATCTCATTATTAAAATTATGTATTTAGACAAGGCAAAGAAGGAGGAGATCTTCGGACAGTATGGCAAGAGCACTACCGACACCGGTTCTGCCGAGGCTCAGATTGCTCTCTTCTCCTATCGCATCTCTAATCTGACGGAGCACCTGAAGAGGAACCACAAGGATCACAACACGGCCCGCTCACTGACCATGCTCGTGGGTAAGCGTCGTAAGCTGCTGAAGTACCTTTACAACAAGGACATCAACCGCTACCGTGCCATCATCAAGGCCCTCGGTCTCCGCAAGTAAGCGTATATGCCCAATGACAAGCCCCGCAGTTCAACCGACTGCGGGGCTTTCTTTTAAGCTGGGGCCAGGTCCGAAGTTAAAGTGACGAGCCCGTCGAGTGGACTCTTGATGATGGTCCCGACGGCGAAGCCTGTAGCTGCGGCGGCCTCACGGAGCTGGGGCTCGTAATAACAGGCGATGCTGCCTACGAAGGAGACTGGAAGATCGGGACGCTGATAGGGCGCCAGATGGTGATGGAAGAAAGCCCTGAAGTTGTCGGTGACCATCTGGCGGAGGGCCTCATCATCGAGGTGGCTGTGGATGAACTTGGAGAGGGAAGCCAGGAAACGATTGGGCAGGGGCTGGCGATAGACGCGGTCGATAATCTCGGACATCGTCAGGCCAGTCTCAGCCTTGAAATCGTCGGAGACGCTGGCCGACAACCGGTCTCTGAGGAGCGCGTTGAGGAACAGGCGCCCCAGGGAGGCTCCCCCACCCTCGTCGCCAAGGATAAAGCCCAGGGAGGGCGTGTTGCGGACGATCTGACGGCCGTCGTAGAGACAGGAGTTGGAGCCAGTGCCCAGTATGCAGGCAATGCCCTCGCTACGACCGCAGAGGGCACGGGCAGCACCGAGCAGGTCGCTCTCGACCTCAAGCGTCTGCAATGCGGGGAACACCTGGCGCAGCACCTGCTCCACCTTGGGGCGCATCGCGGGCGTGACCCCGCTGCCATAGAATTGCACACTGTCCACCTCATCGGCACGAAGCTGCGGCAGGAGCTCCTCCGTGAGGACTCCTACCATGCCTTCAGCATCCCACTGATAGGGATTGAGGCCCTGGGTGCTGACGGTGGTGACGGCGCCGGGCGTGACGAGGGCCCAGTCGGTCTTGGTACTTCCGGAATCGGCAATAAGCATCATCATTCTGAATAGGTTTTTGATTTTCCGATGCAAAAGTAATGAAAAAAATCCTAAATTGGCAATAAACACGGGAATTATTTACGTAGTTGCGGAAAAAAGCAGTACCTTTGCATACCAAATTGAACTACATGACAATCATGAGAAGAATCATATGGATACTGGCCCTGCTGACGGGCATCGCCATGGAAGCCGGAGCCGTGCTGAAAGAGCGCAGCCTCGACTCTACGCTGGTGATACTCAGGGCTGAGCTGACCAAGCACTATCAGGAACTGAACTCCAGGCGCAGTGAAAGAAAAGAACAGAACGAACAGGTGTTCCGCAACCTGATGCAGACCATGCGGCAGTCGAACCAGAACGCGCTGATGCTCTACTCACAGAACCAGGAGTACCTGTTCGACCTGACCTACGCCTGTCATCAGGCTACCGAACAGTATCAGCAGTTCCAGAAGCAGCAGCTGCCCTTCCGCGAATTCATCAACAAGGCCAGCGGCGAGATAGCCCGCTACGACAGTCTGGTGGGTGCGCTCAAGGGGATGCGCCAGGGGCAGATGTCGCCTCAGGCGAAGATAAACCGCAACGTGTGCATGACGCTGGCGACCGTGATCAAGCGGACGCTGGAGGACGACTCGCAGCAAATGGAAGACTACATAGGCTACTACGACACGACGGAACAGCGGCTGAAGAACATGAACGACTACGCGCAGAAGCGCTACCTGGACATACAGACGAGCATCTTCGTGAACGGTGGCGACTCGTATCTCGGCATCATCCACGACTTCGGAAGATACTGGGAGCGCATGAAAGAAGTGGTGACCAAGAAATACACCACCAGCGGGGATACGCGACGCTCGGACTGGAACATCTACTGGATATTCGGCCTGTTCGTGGCCATCGGCTTCTATGCCCTGCTGGCCATCGGGCTGAACCTGCTGGTGTTCCGCTTTCTGCCCAGGCGCATGCGCTCCAGGGAGTTCCTGAAGAAGCGGTCGAGCATCATGTGGGCCACGACGGCCATCACGCTGGCCCTACTACTGAGCCTGATACGCTACAACTCAGACCAGCACTTCATCATTATGGCCAGCGGGCTGCTGGTGGAATACCTGTGGCTGCTGGCGGTAATCCTCATCTCGCTGCTGCTGCGCGTCAGCGGGAAGCAGATCAAAAGTGCCTTCCACATCTACGCGCCGCTGCTGCTGATAGGCTTTGTAGTGATCACCTTCCGTATCGTACTGATTCCGAGTGAACTGGTGAGCATTATCTTTCCGCCGATCCTGCTGTCGTGCCTCGTATGGCAGTGGCTGGGCATCAGGAAGCACAACCGCAACGTGCCGCGCTCGGACATGTTCTACACCTACGTATCGCTGACGGTGTTCATCGCCTCGGCCTGCTGCTCCTGGGCGGGCTATACGCTGCTCTCGGTGCAGCTGCTCATCTGGTGGATCATGCAGCTGACGTGCATACTGACCATCACCTGCATCTCCGACTATCTGAAGATGTACGAGGAGAAGCACGGATTCTCGAAGAAGCCCGTCACGCAGACATGGTTCTACACGCTGATCCACCAGGTGGTGATGCCAGTGATGATTGTCTGCTCGGTGATGGTGAGCATCTACTGGGCTGCCGACGTGTTCAACCTGACCGACATGTGCTGGGACAAATTCACATACCGCTTCATCAACCAGGAGAACCTGCAGGTAAGCCTGTTCAAGTTGACGGTGGTGGTGAGCCTGTGGTTCCTCTTCCGCTGGATCTCGCGCACGGTGCTGGCACTGATGCGGATGCAGTTTGAGACCAAGGACCCGCTGACGGCCGAGAGCCGCGCCGTGATGGGCAAGAACGTGGTGCAGCTCATCGTCTGGGGCCTGTGGCTGCTCATCTCGCTGGCCTACCTGCACATCAGTGTCTCCTGGCTGCTGGCCATCTCGGGAGGTCTCTCCACCGGTATCGGTTTCGCCTCGAAGGACATCATCGAGAACATCTACTACGGCGCCTCGCTGATGACGGGCCGTATCAAGGTGGGCGACTGGATACAGGTGGACGGCACGATGGGCCGCGTGAAGAGCATCAACTACACATCGACCATCGTGGAGTCGCTCTACGGCGAGACCATCACCTTCCAGAACGCGCAGCTGTTCACGAAGAACTACAAGAACCTGACGCGCAACCACGGCTACGTGCTGGCAGTGGTGCCCTTCGGCGTGGCCTACGGGTCGAACCTGAAGCAGGTGACGGAGCTGGTGGAGACGGCCGTCAACGGGCTGCACCACCAGTGGATAGACCACTCGAAGCGCATCAAAAGCGTGGTCTCTGAGATGGCCGACTCGAGCATCAACTTCAACCTGTTCGTCTGGGCCGATGCCCCGAAGAAGTCGTACGTAGTGAGCGACGTACTCAAGTGCGTCTACGAGACACTCAACCAGAACGGCATCGAGATACCGTTCCCGCAGCGCGACGTACACCTGATAAAGGATTGAAGAATTGAAGGATTGAAGGATTGAAAAATTGAAAAAATCTACCGAATATTTGGCAGTTAGAGAGAAAATGCTTATATTTGCGGGCAAAATGAATAAGGAAACAACCATTATAGCAGGGCCATGCGTCATCGAGTCGGCAGAGCTGCTCGACTGCGTAGCGCGTAAGTTGGTGGAAATCAACACCAAGCATGGTACTGACATCATATTCAAAGCCTCGTTCGACAAGGCTAACCGCACCTCCATCCACTCTTTCCGAGGCCCGGGACTGGAGCGCGGACTGCAGATGCTCGCCGACGTGAAATCGAAATACGGTCTGCGGCTGCTGACAGACATCCACGAATCATGGCAGGCAGCACCCGTCGGCGAGGTGTGCGACGTGATACAGATACCCGCCTTCCTCTGCCGTCAGACCGACCTGTTGGTGGCTGCTGCCAAGACAGGGCGCACGGTGAACATCAAGAAGGCACAGTTTCTGAGCGGAAAGGACATGAAATACCCCGTGGAGAAAGCCAGGGAAGCCGGTGCGCAGGAAGTATGGCTCACGGAGCGTGGCAACATGATGGGATACAACAATCTGGTGGTGGACTTCCGCAACATCCCCGACATGCTGGAGCTGGTGCCCACCGTCATCATGGACTGTACCCACAGCGTGCAGCGCCCAGGAGGCAGCGACGGCAAGACAGGTGGCGACCGCCGCTATGTGCCGCAGATGGCCCTGGCCGCCAAGGCCTTCGGGGCTACAGGCTGGTTCTTCGAGGTTCACCCCGACCCCGACCATGGTCTGAGCGATGCAGCCAACATGCTGGAGCTCGATAAGCTGGAGGCGCTGGTACACGCGCTGAGAAAAGCCCCGGAATACCCGGAAAATACGGAAAATACGGAATATCCGGAATACCCGGAATATCCGGAAAAACAACATCATCATGAATAGCAAGGAATACGCCATACAATGCTTTAAGGACGAGGCCGAGGCCGTGCTGGGGCTGATAACCCAGCTCGACGACAGCTTCGATGAGGCCGTCGGCCTGATGTACCGGTGCAAGGGCAAGATCATCGTGACGGGTGTAGGCAAGAGCGGACACATCGGCGCGAAGATCGCCGCCACACTATCCTCGACAGGCACGCCCTCCTTCTTCATCAACCCGCTCGACGTGTTCCACGGCGACCTGGGCGTGATGACCAGCGACGACGTGGTGCTGGCACTCTCCCACTCCGGACAGACAGACGAGCTGCTACGCTTCATCCCGATGGTGCTGCACATGCAGATACCCATCATCGGCATGACGGGAAATCCACAGTCGCTACTGGCCAAGTATGCCACGTGCCACCTGAACGTGAGCGTGGAAAAGGAAGCCTGCCCCATGAACCTGGCCCCCACCAGTTCGACAATGGCACAGCTGGCCATGGGCGACGCACTGGCCATCGCACTGATGGAGAAGCGCGGATTCCAGCCACGCGACTTTGCACAGTTCCACCCAGGGGGAGAACTGGGCAAGCGCCTGCTGACCACCGCACAGGACGTGATGTTCCACGACGATTTGCCCGTACTGCCCCCCGATATGCATCTGGGCGAAGCCATCATCCTGGTGAGCAAGGGTAAGCTGGGACTCGGCGTAGCTGAGACAGACGGCAAGGTGGTGGGACTGATCACTGACGGCGATATCCGCCGGGCCATGGAGAAATGGCAGGCAGAATTCTTCGACCGCACTGTGAGCGACATTATGACGCGCACGCCAAAGACGGTGAGGCCCGACACCAAAATTACGGAGATACAACGAATGATGAACAAATACAAGATCCACTCTGTACTGGTGACTGACGATGCAAGCCATCTGCTGGGCGTCGTAGACCACTATGCGTGTGAGATTTGAGGAGATTGAGAGATTGAGAGATTGAGAGATTGAGAGATTGAGAGATTGAGAGATTGAGAGATTGAGAGATTGAACATTGAACATTGAAGATTGGACTTTATGAGGAATATAAAGAAAATAATCATCGCACTGATGCTCCTGCTGCCGCTGGTAGTGGTGGCAGACTATCTGTTTAAGACATTGGACGCGCGCGACGGACTGACCAGCAGCCAGATCAACTGCATCATGAAAGACTCG